>Ga0255166_1000318_pt1 | contig 18508 bp, 40 predicted proteins | sample Atl_Cont_RepC_8d_FD_186013 | JGI IMG/M metagenome (GOLD analysis project Ga0255166, IMG submission 186013) | Freshwater microbial communities from Altamaha River, Georgia, United States - Atl_Cont_RepC_8d | ecosystem: Environmental > Aquatic > Freshwater > River | place: USA: Georgia | collected...
ATGAGCCTAAGACTTGGTACAAGAAGGCATCAACTTGGGAAGTTAATCCCACAATCAAGCGTGAAGATCTAGAATCGGAGTTTATTAGAAATCCAATAGAAGCCAGAGCGAGATTCATGTGTGAACCGCCCAACATGGAAGACGCTTTCTTTAGAGATCCTGATCTTGTAAGAAAGGCTTTCAATCACCATGATGATCCAATAGACGAGGAAGATGGAAGCTTCAAGCCTTGGTTCAACGGTAGTGATGGCAAGGTTCGTTTCATACACGTTGACTTAGGTTTAAAACGAGACAGAGCAGCATTGGCACTAGTTCATAGTGCCGGTTTCAAAGAAATAATGACAAGTGTTGGAGTCGAAAGACTCCCTGTAGTAAACGTGGATCTTGTCTATTCTTGGGAGGCCGGAAATGGTGCAGAGATTAACTTCTCATCAGTAAGGCAAATGATCGTAGATCTATGTAGGAAGTTCGACGTAGGCTTAGTTACATTCGACCGCTGGCAATCGGTAGAGATGGTGCAATCTCTAAAAGCTCAGGGCATTAATGCAGATTTTCACTCAGTAAAAAAGAGTGCCTATGACACACTTATGACTTCAATTTATGACGGAAGACTTCGTGGATATTGGAACGAGATTCTTGTCGAAGAAGAGTTGCTGAAATTGAGGCTGTTTGGTAATAACAAAATAGATCACCCCGCATCTGGCTCAAAAGACTTGGCTGATGCAGTAGCTGGTGCTGTTTTTAATTGTGTTCAAAATATAGCTATAGATAATGAAATAGATATAGAAATTCTTGGGTTTGACAAAGAGTGGGAAATTCAGGAAGAATTGGAAGATTTTGGCACTGTGCGTGTTTATTCAAGCGATTTAGGTCAGTTTGTTGATGGGTACAGCAGCAAGGATATTGACACCGTAAAAAACGAAAAATGGCTGGATTCTTTGTAACAAATTTTGTGACCATCCTCGTCGTGATTGTGTCGATCCTTAAACTTTTTTTTGACGGAAAAAAGATTTTTAATTTTTTCCCGACATGGCCCGTTCGGATACGCTAGATTGTCGTTCATCAGATCAGGGAGCAGAAAGTCTCCCCTCAACAACAAGGAACAAAGATGATCAACCTCAACAAAGTAGACAACTTTCCTGAACTGACTCGTTCGGGTCGGGTTAGTGGTGAACTTCAACTCATCATTGATGCACTAGTTGATTCAGCCAACAATGGCTCTCGCTTTTGCCTAGATGGTGTGGAAAAGGGTAAGGCTTACAACTCTATCCAGCAGCGTATTCGTGCTCAGGCTAAGAAGCTTAACTTCAAAGTAATCATCCGCTTCGATGCTGATGCTGGCAAGCTTTACTTTAAGGCAAGCCGTGCAAATGGTCAGGAAAAGTTTGAAGTTCAGCCAATGATTGAAGATGCGCCCATGCAGGTAGAACAAGAAGTTGTAACTACTTCAGACGCTAAGATCAAGACTGCTACTGTTAAGGCAAAAGCAGCTAAGTAATTCTTAAACAAATTAATTTCAAAAAGGGCCGTGGATTCGATCCACGGCCCTTTTTGCTGTATAATCATAGGTATGTTGAATTTTGAAACAAAGCAAATTGAAATAACTACAGAACAAATCGCTGAATGGTATCCACTTATTGCATTGCCATGCTATGACAGACAAGTTACTGAACCATTTTTTATGTCTATGGTAAAGGCATGTATGGGCTTCAAAGAATTTGGGCTTAAGTTTGGTGTAAGCACTATATCCGATTCTCTAATCTCTAGAGCAAGAAATCAGCTTGTTGCCAAGTTTATGGCAAATGAAGTTTTTACTCATATTCTTTTTATTGATGTGGATCTAGCGTTTAACTATGAAGATATCATCAAGATGCTCTGGCATGATAAGGATATAATGACAGGTGCTTATCCAATTAAAGATATTAACTGGAATAAAGTTTCAAATGATGTAAAGCAAGGAATTTCTAGTGAGGAACTCTCAAAGAGGAGCACTAGATTCGTTGTAAACGTCGTTCAAGATGCGAAAAACAATGTGAAGATGGACAACGGTGCTCTGGCGATTCACGATGCCGGAACTGGGTTTATGATGATTAAACGGAATGTCTTTGAAAGAATGTTTGCAGAGTATCCAGAACTTAAGTATAACGATGATACTGGCGGTCTTGTTGGCAAGGAAAGAGATTGCTCTTACGCATTATTCAATAGCTACGTTGATCATGATGATCACTCTAGATTTTTATCTGAAGATTATGGATTTGGTAGATACTGGCAAAAGATGGGTGGAGAAGTTTGGGTCGATCCATCAATTGAGCTAATGCATCTTGGAAGATTTGAGTATCGTGGTAACATGTTACAATGGCTTGCGGAAAATGCAGTCATTACTGAAGTCAATTAATTTAAAATCAACTTCGGATTTTGGTTTGTATCAAAAAATCTATCTTATAAAAAAAATATATACTAAATTTATAAGAAAAAAGATAATGAAATGCCGGTCGTCTAACGTTAGACCCCTATGGGCGGTCTAACGTTAGACGCATTCTCCACCGATTTTCCCCCGATTCCCACAATATTCTCTCAATAAGCTGCGGAAGTAGTCTCCTCAATTTCCCTCCTGTAGACTGTGCATTGTGAACGAGATGCCCACGACAAATCGCAAGGAATTGCCTCGCAGAATTGCGGAGGCAATTATTGCATTTATGACTGCATTTGTGTTTGCGCAATTCGTTGTATATTCGGTAGCATTTATCAGCGAGGGGAATACGAAATGAAAACGATGCAAGATCGTTGCAAGGAATTGATCGGGAGTAGCCTCGTAGTTCGTGATAAGAATTACGGTGTGATTGAGGATTTCTTTGTCATTAGTGACAACTATGACATTCGTTGCATCTTGGTTACTGACAATGGTGCCAATGTGGATGCAGGTTCGTATTTCCGTTATCTTGCAACTACTCGTACTGTTGTGCATTACCCTGACGGTGCAGATTACGCTGCACGTTTGCGTTTGCCTGTTTCTCACGCTAAGTCGGGTATCAAATACATTCCTACTAAGAATCTCAGCAACATTGCTCATGTGAATTACAAGGGCGAAAACAAGCGGGGTGGTAACTGATGAGTGAAATGAAGTATGAAGTCATTGATGCTTCTAGCATTTCTGTTCCTGTTCGTCGTAGGAAGAAGAAGAATGTTACTGTTTCTGATCCTATGATTGCTGCTGTTCGTTTGCAACAGCAGAATGAGGATGGATATTGGAAGCGCGAGAGTCGTGAATTGCTCGCTCTCAGCCGAATCAATAAGCGTAGGCAGATCATCAAGAATGGTTTTTACAATGAGGATTTAGATCCCTATGCTCATCTTGTTGACCCTCGTCATGAGTACGAAATTGAGATGGAAAGTGTTTTCCATTGCGACTCTGTTGACGAAAAGATCGAAGATGTAGTCGAAAACTTTCTGGAAGAATTTGAGTCTGCTTTCTACGAGGCCAATTCTCTTGATGAAGATTCGCCTTTCGATGAGATCGAAAACTGTCTTGATAAGATCTATAAGCTTCGTGTAATCGTTGATGATTTGCTTGTGACTCACAAGGAAGATTTGAGATTGCAAGATGCTCGGGAAGATCTGCTGGATACATACCGTTATATCGGAACTCTTTAGTCAGACAGAAAGGATCGTCATGAACTGTAAATACTGCGATTCTCAAATCATGCAAGAAAGATTTGAGGCAGGTTACGATTACTGTCTAGAAGATGAATGCCAAAAGATTGGACTAGACGCATCGGAAAGGGAGTTTCGTAAGCAATACACTCCTGCTTTGCTTCACAAGTGCAATTATTTTTGGGTGAAGAAAGACGAGTTGGCAACTCTAAATGTTCGTAATGACATTGTTGTAGGATACGGAGACTGAAATGAATGATGTTGTTGTTATTGACACCCCAGAGGGAATCTTTCACTATCGACTTTGTGCAACTATTGCCGCATTGAAGATCGAAGTGAATACCGGAATGAAAATGTCTAGGGGAGTGAATGTCCTCAAGTTTGCTAGAGAAACTTATGGCATTACTGCTAAGACAAAGGCAAAGGGTTTGGAACAATTGTTGGATTACTACCTGCGGAGGTATGGTCGTTCCTATGGATCAAAGTAAGCAAGTTTCAAATGTTATTCCTCTTTTCGGTAGGAAGAATAACAATCAGCAGAATCTTGAAAACAAGAGCAATGAATTTAGTGCTGAGCTAAATCCAATTGTTGCTTGTGATTCTTGCGGTAAGCATTGTGACGCTATTTGGTATGGGAATTACGAAGAGTATTCCATCCAAAACGGAATGCAAGTTTCCATTACTGGCGGTTACGCTGAATTCTTTGATGACATTGATAACCCTCTTTGGGAATTGAATGTGTGTCATGATTGCTCTCTTGCAATGTTCAGATTTTTTGTTGCTTCAAACAAGTATGCATTTTTGAAGCATAACTATCAGGATTCTGCTCATTGCTCAATGTCAGATAAGCCCTGCTGTGAGTTCTCATTCCCTTTGAATGGAGAAAACGTTGAACAGTAAGATTCAAGATATTGCCAGCATTGTGTTGGTTTTGTGGGTAACACTTGCTCCCGGTGTTTTCTATCTTTATGGTAGAAAGTATGGAATTCAAGAAGAACGAGAAAGGATTGCACGTTTTGCAAAAAATAGTTCGTTTTACGACACCTACTGAGAAAGTGTATTTCGATCTTGTTACTGGGTATATGCTCCGTGAGGGCAATGCATTGATGGTCGAAATTACAGAAGAAGAATACAAAGTTCTAGTTGAACTAGAGAATCCTCTTGATAGAATCGACTTTGCTGTTGATATTGCTATGTTGAGGAATGAACAAATCAATATTCAAGTAAACAATGATCTTCCAGAGTTTGGAGCATAAATGAATACAGCAATTATCAATAGACTAGCTGATCTGATCGAATCAGCACCACCTGAAAGATTCAACCTTACTGGTTGGTATTCCAGAGTCGTTTATGATGAAAAATTGGATGGCGGATTGGATTACATTTATTACGCCGGTTATGAGTTGATTGATATGTCTGATTGCGGAACTGCTGCTTGTGTTGCAGGATGGGCAGTTGCAATGATGCATGGAAGTCTTACTAGTAACAGTAATGGAAAGTTTTATACTTTGGATTCCATTTGTCATCAAAGAGGAAATATGCCAACTTTGGCTGCTGATATTCTTGGCCTTAGCCCCTACGAAGCTGATAGGCTTTTCTATTTCGGGGGAGATTCTATTTGGCATGAACTTGCAAAGGACTCTGATGAGTGGGGAATTACTTTTCTTGGGAACACATCATATGAACATAGATTTTGTGATCCCGATGGTTGCAATTGCTGTGATGAGCGTTCGATAGACGAAAGAAGTGTTTCAAACAAAACAGCAGCGGAAGTTCTTAGGCGTATCGCTAAAGGAGAAATTGTACTGTGACTAAGGAATACATTTGTGCAGAATGTGGTCATTACTTCTCAGAGAAGCCTGATGAAGAATTTTGCAACGTCTGTTTCAGCGATTCAGTTGTAAGCGCCGATTACGCAGAGCAATTGATTCCGTCTTGGGATGAGGAAGAATATGAATGATGAAACAAGCACCCTCAAGTTTCATGAAAGATACGGTTTTGTATCTCGGCATCAACTTGATATATACAAAAAGTTTAGCATCACAACCGCTGAACATGATTTACTTGTAATGAAATTTGGTGAAGTAAATCGCAGTGAAATTATAGAGTATCTAATTAGTAAAAATGGCAAAGTTAACGTAACTGATTGGTGGTAAAAATGAAACTGGATTACATTGAGATTGCCCCTGCGCCTGTGGAAGAAGATTGCGCTCAGGTTGGCGAGCCTAATTTTCGTGAAAAGGCTGGCAAGGAAATGGATGCCTTTATCAATCAACTCTATCGAGAATTTCCTTTGGCTGAAGATAAGTCTGTTTCTTTTCGTAAGAAATGGTTTCCTCATGACTTTGGAAGTTATGGATATGTAGTAGCATACTATGATGAAGATTCTTCTGAATCTTATGAGTATGCTATTAGTGTTGAGAATAACACCCCAATGCATTGGGATGACGAAGCACTGCAAGAACTGGAACAATAAGGAGATACAATGGAATTCTGTGGAGAAATCCAATACATGGGTGAATACTATGACGCTGGAACCAAAAAGATGGAGATCGGTGGTATTCACTCAGATATCTGTCACCATTCGGGTGGCGATTTGGATGAGGAATACAGGCAGTTCCTCCACAACTGTTTGGATGAATGGCTGGACAAAGGCAACTGCACAGGATTCTTTTGGGTCGGCAATCCCGAAGATATCGTGAAGGAGTTCAGGGATGAGTGAGTCAAACTTGATGTATCAGGGTCACAATCTGGAGCAGCTAGCGAAGATGGCTTTAGAGAAGCCATCTGATTTTGGCTGGTGGGGATTCGATGAAATGTTTGTTACTTGGGGATGGGCAGGAATTGATAAGCATAATTCTTCCGATCTACTTCAAGTATCGAACTTTGATGTAATTACCAAAGATATGATGCTTCACTTCCCTGATGATGTTAGAATTGTTGGGGTTAGTCATTGGGCTGTTGGTCACGCTGATCGTTTGACTGTAAGAATTCTCAATAATGAATCTGATGGCATTGTTGAAGATAACATTGCTGAGTCATTCAAGGCAATAGTTCAATGGCTTGCTGCGTTGGAAGATTATCCAGTTGCAGATGAATCTGCTTATTCTGATCTCTGCTACGAAGAAGCAATCGCAGCAATCAGGAATAACATGAATGACATGATCAGACATGAAAATGGTAGCGAAGAAGAAACAGCGGGGATGATTGCTCAAGAAATGATGGACAATGAGCACATCTTTGGCTATCTTGATATGTTTGATCCAGAAGGTGTATATATCGAAGAATCACAAGTAACTCTCGCCGCTTTCAGGCTAAAGCTAATTGATCCTGATTATGCCGATGATTGGGATGAGTTCTGCGATACAATGGGTCTGACTAGGATTGACTGGGAGTTTCCCCAATCCTATTCTCCTGAAATTGAAGGTCAGCTTTCAATTTACGATGCCTTGGGTGACAGCAAATAGAAAAGGACTTTATGAGGTATAAGTTTAGAACTTACAACTACGATCCTACACACGTTTCTTGTAGTGATTTTGCAAAGCTAAGGATTGCAGCAAAAGTTGCTCTTTCCTCAAATCATCACAAATTTCGTTTGGGTGCAGCAGTTGTAAAATCTGGACGAGTGCTTTCGTATTCTCCTAACATTCCGAGAAAGGGGCCTGATACGCCTCCTTTTCGTGAAAGCATTCATGCAGAAGTTGCTGCAATGAAAGGCGTAAAAAAAATTGAGGGTGCAACTATTTATGTTGCACGATTGAATTCAACTAACAAGTTGGCTCTTTCTATGCCCTGTGAATATTGTGTTGAACACATGATTGCTTGTGGTATTGATAGAGTTGTTTTCTCTGTTAGTCAGAATGAGGCTCGTTCGTATTATCTTGATTCCATCGTATGGGAGGAAAATGAAAAAGGATCTTGTGAATCCCAGCAATCCTTTTGATAGGCTTCATGCCATTCTTGAAACAGTAAACATTCCAGAAGATAAGATCAACAATATCCGCTGGCTTGCTCGTAATTTTGACGTTATTGCACCGAATCATCCTAAGGCTGATGAGGTGCATTCTCTTTTTAGACGACTTCTCTTTCTCACAAAGGAATGAAAATGGAAAGCATTAGCATTGAGGATCTGACTGAGATCCTCAAAACTATGGATGTACCTCCGTTTAGGTTCAATGATCTAAACTGGCTTAGTCGAAACCTTGGCATTAGAAATGCGGACCATGCAAACTTTCCAGTTGCTAAGCAAATGATCAAAGATCTTCTTCTCCAAAAGAAAGGCTAACAATGGGGCTTGACAATATTCCTAGGATTCTTCCTTGCAAAAAGGCAGGGACTGCTATTTTTGCTTCTGAGTATCCAGAAACTGATGAGCACAATATTGTTGATTGTGAAGCTACAATCCAATGTGGTGGCTGTCCGTACAAGCAAGCATATGAGAATGACCCATTGGTTATGAATTCAGTTCCTGCTTATGGAATCTTTGGCACACCTTGTTGGTATCGTGGCAAATGGGGTAATTCATTGCTGCATCTTGCTGCTTCGCATGGATATCAATCTCCTGTTGATTTCTATGGTGTAGGGAAAGAATTTTCAGAAGATCAGGGCCTTGATCCTGAATTGTGTTTGGAGTTATCTGGTTGGATGGCAGATCACACAGAGGCTTTTTCAAATATCGTCAACACAAATGATCTAGATCCTAGGTTTTTGCATGACTGGATTTATGCAAGTTGGTGGTTGAAGTTCGTATCTAAGTACGGAGATGGAAGTGCTGTATGGTACTGAATGATGGAAATGAAAATCAATCTGGGTGGTATGTTGTTCATACAACTTTTAAGATTGATGATTCTCAAGAATTAAATGCTGTTACTGATATAATTCAATCAGTTCTTCCTTGGATTGTATCTGATGTATCAGTAACTTTTAAAAGGCTTAGAGGATGGGATGAGACTGATGAATTCCTATAAGGTAACTTGTGAGAAATGCAAAGACACTGGTATGGTCAATTCTAACTTTGAAGGAATTGAATTGATGATTCCATGTTGGCAATGCTTGTCTGAGTACAATCTTGCTTTCTCTGCAAAAGAGTATGAGAATTTTCTTAACGAAGTAATGGGAGAATACAATGCCTAACTGGTGTGAAAATCAACTTGTCATGTCTGGCCCTTTGAAGTCAGTTGAGGCTGTTCTTAGTGGAATGAAAACAATTGACGAGAATGGTAAGGAACAATTGAAGTTGCTTGAGCCTTTCATTCCTCTGCCTGATTCTCTTGAGGATAATGAGTGGTATACATGGTGCAATGAAAATTGGGGCACTAAGTGGGATATTCACTCTCCTTCAATTGTCAAAAGGTTTTTTAGCATTGAAGAGATTGATGGCAATAGAGAGTCAATCGAATTTATTCGTATTGATTTTGATACTGCTTGGAGTCCTCCCGAAGCCGGAATCATTACCATTTCTAAGATGTTTCCTGATGTTGTATTTTTCCTATACTATATCGAATACGGTATGGACTTTCAAGGATTCATTAGAGTAATGAATGGTCAAGTATTGAATGCAGATCATGTCAATACAATCATTCCTGATGCAGATGTGTATATTAACACACATGAATCTTGGGATGATTCATTCCTTACTAATGAAGAAATTGCAAGAGTAGACGATTCTTTTGACCCCCCTACAAACAAAGAAAAGAGTTAAAATGTTTAACGAAGATGACTATAACCATATTCTGAATACTCAGAGTATGGTTCCTGACGGCGTGATCAATGGTAGTCAGTATGCAAATATTTTCAAGTCTTTGAGTAATCGACTAGAGAATATTAATCCTCTTGATTTCTCATCTGGCATCCGATGGATTATGGAGTGTGTCAACGAATGTTATGAGGATGGAGCAACAGAAATGTCTTTGTCTAGGGCATCTGATGTTGTAACTTCTCTTGCATATTTTTGTATGACATTGCACGCTGCAATGATTGAGTTGGGTGTTAGTGAGGAATATTTCAAGCATCAAAATGAGTCGGTTATCCCTGAATTGTTTGCTGAATGCGAAACGATTCCTTGGTATGACTTTTCCGAAAAGATCAACATGATTACAGATATGATGGACAAGAAAGGCGAGTCGGAAACTAATGAGTGAACTTGTCAAAAGTAAGGCTGCTTGTCGTGGTCAAGATACGTCATTGTTTTTCATTGACAATGGGCCGCTGACTTCTAAGCGTGTTAGGATTGGCATTAGCAAAGCTAAATCTATTTGTAAGAGCTGTGATATTCAAGTAGAATGTCTACTTCATGCAGTGAACAATGGTGAAAACTATGGAATCTGGGGAGGGCTAACGCAAAAAGAAAGAGCTAAATTCTTTCCTGAACAAAGTAGCATTACTTACGACGAGGCTTTTGAGGTGATCAAGTGGACAAGAAATACGTAATCAATGTTACTAAGTCAACTGTTTTGAATCTAAAGTCTAAGGAGGAAGCTGAAACAATGGCAGAAGTTCTTGCCAATAGGCAAGTCGAAGATTTTATAGGCAATCTAGTTTACATCACAACAGATATCAAGGAGCTTTCAAATGCAAGCTGAAACAAAACTCAACGAGACAGTTTCCATGCAAGAAGTGCATGAGAACCTAAACGTCAAGTTCAATACCAATCAGAAGCTCACCTCAAAAGTGAAGCCCAACGATTTGGGTGTTGACATGACATATCAGCGTGATTTGGTTGACGCTAAGGTCAATGCGATTGTCAAGAATTACAATCCCAAGGCTCTTGGTGTTGTGATTCTCTCAATCAGAGAGAACGGTGATCTATTCATCATTGATGGAGCACACCGCATTGCTGCAATGAAGAAGATGGGGCTGGGTAACGATGACGTAAACTCAATCGTCTACTTCAACCTTACGCTTGCTCAGGAAGCAGAATTGTTCGTTCTGTTGAACGAGAATCGGACTAAGCCAAAGCGTTCGGCATTGCACAAGGCTGCTGCTCAGGCAGGAGATTCATCTTCGATGGAGATCGAAGATGTATTGGCCAATCTCTCGTTGAAAGTTGGAGATAAGCCGGGTACTGGAATAGTACGTGCCATTGGTATGCTCCATAAAGTAAACGAAAAGATTGGCAAAGTCAATCTAGAAAAAGTCTTGAGAATTTTGCGTGATGCTTTCGGGAATCACTCGTCGGCATTCCAGTCAGAATTCGTCATGGCTATGTCGATGATTGTCGTGAAGTACAAGTCGTTCGATGAGGCGAGAATGGTCAAGACATTGAGTGCGCTTGGCGATCCAACTTACCTCATCAATAAGGCATCAAATGCTTCGATCAAGAAGTCGCCTTTGAACAAGCAAATCACGCTGGCTAGCATGGTGCTTGATTCCTATAACAGTAAGCTTCGTGCGAACCGTCTGGATCAGGGAATCCTGATGGCATTGGATGCATCGAACTACCTGAATGGCTAAGAAAACTACTTTCTCTCAGAAGTATTGGTTTGCCATTGGATATCACCATGCGATGATTGAAATGCAGGACGTTCCTTCAAAAGAATTGTCTGAGTTTTTGCAATCAACATTACAAGTTGACATTATCTCTCTCTACAAAGAGGGTTATGAGAGAGGTCTAAAAGATAAGGCAGAGGGGCTGGAATAACCAGCCCCTCTGCCTTTGGGCGGAGACTATGGAATTAGAAGATCTAACTATTCATCATTATCCTGTAGACGGATTTGAGATCTATGCACTAAAGGATGGTCATTTGGTTAAACATAGGTTTATAGATTTTTCAGTAGATGAGGCCATTAAAATTTTTCTAGAAAAGTATGGTGACTGATATGCCAAAAAAGCCTAAGATTTTTGTATACAATCCCTTAGGTCTTGATAGGTTTGATCCTAAATCAAAAGCTGTCGCTGGACAGTTGGTTGTGAAAGTTGAAATTCCTAATGCTCCTAAGAATGGGACAATGGGGCATTGCTATATTGCAGACGCAGAGTCAAATCAGTTTTTAGGGCTTGTTTGGCTTAAGTCTCTTACCAAAGTTGAAGAGAAAGTTTGATTACAATGGCTAATGATAGAAACATTAGAAATAAGATTTTGATTACAGGCAATCCTGTAGATGGCTTTCGCTATTTTGGTCCTTTCAGCAATGATGAGATTGATTATGCATCTCTAAATATAGGAGAGGCTGATTGGTGGGTAGCATATCTTGAACACGCTAAGGCTGATAATAACACTACTGTTGTTTTAGTAGCTTTTGAGGTAGAAACTAATTCTGAGCAGAATCCTCAAGAGGAACTGGCAGCAGAATTGGGTTATGCTTTTGGCAACGAAAATACAACTGTTACAAGCTGGTGGATTGCGGAAGATAATCGTATTGATGGATCAGACAATGAGTCTGCTATCTTTATTCCAAAGTCTATGACTCAAACAGAGGCCTTGATGAAAGTGATGAACAGCTACAATGTCTGATATTGAATCTCAAATCAACGAAAAGAAAACGTGCAGGGAGCTTATTGAAGAAAAGCTTCTTGATCGTGAAGAGTATATGGATAGCCTCTTCAAGGCTATTGATGCTGATGAGCCATTCAATGGATATGAAGATGCCTCAGATGATCTTTACGATTTCGCCCTTGGTTACAATGTAAGAACCATTGTGGATATTCAATTATCTACCGGAGGCCCCGCTGATTGGTTGGAAGTTCATGTTGACAATGGCGGTAAGTTTCCAGTTATTGAGGGCATGAAATACCATTACTCTGACTGGTTTGATCACGCAGTAGTGACTGTTGATGTAGACAGTCCATTTTATCGTTATGTAGAAACAATCATTGAAAGCATTCTTTACTAAGGAGAAAACAAATGGGTACAATCAATTTTGACAATACAGAAATCATCAATGGTATTATTGATGATCTAACTGATCGTGTAATGGATGAAATCAGCAGCAAGGATCTCATTGATAAGATTGACATGACTGATCTTGCCCATGATGTAATTTACAATATCGACATGGGCGATTTGGCTGATGATGTGTGCGACCATATTGATATGGATGTTCTCGCTAGGGATGTTCTTGATAGGTTTAAGGATGAGATTGATATTTCTTCTCATCTTGAAGACGCAATCATTGACGGAGAGGTGTTTACAAATGAATCTCTAGTAAATCTTGCATCTTCATACAATCCCGGAAACGGATGCGGACTTGGCAATGCTGTAACAAATCTTGTTGAAAAGGGTAGTTTTCACCTTTTTGAGCAGGTTGCCGGTGTCCTTTCTGGCGGTGATGGTAATTTTGTAAACTCAGAAGAGGCTTCTGTATTTATCAATAATCTGAAGACGATTGTTGGAGAGATCGTCAAGGGTCTTGGTGTAAATACTGAAAGCACTGTTCAGCAAGATGAGATTCAAGAAACTACTATCGCTTTGTCTGTAGATGAAGATCAAGTCAATGTAGTCAACAATGATGACTTTTCAATCACTCTAAACTACAACCAGCTCAAGGCTATGATTGGGCATTTCGGTCAGAGGTTTAGTTGGTATTGGGAAGGTCAATCGCCTTCCGATTGGGATGGTTTTTACCATGAGATTATGGCTTACTATCTCAAAGACACTTTCCATTCAGAAAATCTCAACCGAACATTTTTCCTTCAAAAGCCTGAGTAAAAGGAGACAGAATGTCTAACAAGTATATCAAGTTTTCAAATAGGGCAGACAATGTGAATCGTCTTGCTCTTGAGAAGCTTGGATTCTCAACGAAGCGAAACGATCCAAATACCATTGGTCAATTTGGTTCTGGAATTAAGTTTGCCCCAATCTCCGCAGTTAGGCAGGGGTTGCAATGGCATTTTGTTGGCAAAGATGACAATGGCTCGTATCATCTTCAGTATGTCGTTATGAAGGAAAATGACATTGAGTGCATTTTCTACGATTACGGTGATGTTTTGAAGTCGTCCTCTTTTACGATTGATGCTGGTTCTCTATCTTGGGATTCAGCTTTCCAGATCTATCGTGAAGCATTTGCCAATGCTATCGACTCTGCTGAAACATCTGATGATTGGAGTGTTTCCATTGTTGACGAAGAAGATGTTATGTATGAAGATGGCTGGTTCAGCTGCTTTATCTCAGCTTCTCCTGAAATGATGGAAGTTCATAACAACTTTGATCTGTATTTCTCAGTAAACAGGGAGTGTCTTTTCACTTGGGTTCGCGAATGGGACAAGCGTGAATACAAGGTTCTGAAGAAGAAAACTTCTTCTGGCGCTTACGTGTATTCATTTGGTGTTCGTATTTTTCATACAGACGAAGTTAATACTGTTTTTGACTATGATATCAAAAACATTCCTCTCAACGAAGAACGAACAGTCAAGTCTTTGTGGGAACTTGAGACAGAAGTTGCTAGAGTTGTATCAAGAATTAGTGACCCTGATCTACAGGCTCAGTATTTGAACCATTGCATCAACGGTTCTGCTGATAATTATTTTGAGTTTGCAAGAGTTGGCTCAATTACTTGGCAGGCAATGGTTTATGATCCATCTTGGAAATCAACATTTGCCAATAAATTTGGCGAGAATGCTGTGATCTACGATCAGATTGCTGCTGCTAAGGGTATTAGAGAATACATCAAGCTCCGTGGAATGGTTCCTGTCTATGTATCGTCAGATCAGGCATTTAACTTTTTGAAGTGTGCAGGTGTTACGCCTTACACAAACATAACAGATGAATCTGTTATGTACGAAACAGAGTTTGATCTATCCTGTGCCCCTAAGCTTCGTGAAGCAATTGATATTGCCTCGTTTTTCCAGCCAGAAATTGCTGATCTTGCTGTTGCTGGCAAGATCGGTCTTTACAATGGCGACAACTATGCAATTGGTTTGACTATCAACATGAACAAAGATCAAAATGAAAGAATTATTTTGGTCGATAAGACTCATGCAAAAGATAGTTCTATCGAAAGCATTGTAGCAACTCTGATTCATGAGTTTGACCATCTTTCAACTGGCTATGCAGATGGTAATGCAGAGGGTAGAGCCTTTAGGGATCTTGCTGATGAAAGAATCGGGAAACTAATGGTGAAGTTTTATCAACAATCGTTGGCTTCCGTCCAGAATGGGGTGGTATACTTCGACATGAACAAGATGACTTCATCTGATGGATTCTCTGCAACTTTCTCCATTGAGCCTATCGCTACTCTTGGAAAGAATCTATTGAAGATCGGCAAGATGTTCTTCACAATTAATCAGGATTGCCTGTTTGATGGACTTGAAATCATTGAGCCAGTTTACGGACTACTTTCCGTAGCTGATTCTGGTGTTGATTTCACTGTGTATGGCCTAACAAACATCAAAGAATTGGAGAATCTCTAGTGTCAAATTTAATATATTTGGCAGGGATATCAATAATGCTATTTTGGTTACTAGCATTCTTTCCTCTTTTTATTTTCTTTTCTATCGTAGCAGGTGTTTTTCTAGTAGCAGCATTGATGTTTTAATATGCCTAAATATGACAAATATTACGTAGTAGAATTCAGACTTCCAGTAAGAGTTGAAAATATCAACTCTGTAGCAGAAGCCGTATCTTTGGCTAATAGAATTTGCCATAGACAACATGGCTTCAAACCAGATAACTGGTTTGCCAGAGTATTTGAGTATTCGGCAGATGAAGATAACGCTGGCCCGTTCAAAGAATACTTTTACAATCCTCATTCAGCTACCCACAGAGAAATAGTTAAGAATCATGGGTATCACAATGATCTTATTGCAAAAGGTATAAACCCTGAAGAGGGTTTTGATTACAAGAAACTTGAACAAGAACTGGAAATGGACATTTTCGATGCAGATTAGTATTACAGTCGGTCAAGTGGAATCCTCAATGGTGGATTCACTTATCTTTTACTGGGAAGAATGGGACAAGAGTGTTCTTTTAGATTATCCCAGCAATGTAAAGGGTCAACTAAGAGTAACATTCAAAAACAATGCTCATTATAAGTATAGTGATGTTGCGCTTCTTGATGTGCTACAAATCGTAGCGTCAGAGTCAATCGGTACAGCTTTTAATGATATCATTGTTAAGAAAGGTTACAGGTATGAAAAGATCAGTCTTTCTCAAGCTTAAAAAGTTCAATCAGTCATGGTCTAAAATTAAAAACACATCTCTTGAGTTAAAAGATGGTGGTATTGCTTTTAGCGCCAGCTGGGTTGATGAACTAGAAACAATCTTGCGTAATTGGAAGTATGATAAGGAATTTACAGTAGATATAATTACTTCTGCTCACAAGTTTTTTCTGAACGAGATGGATGATGCTCAAAAAGCTGATGCCTTCACTTATTTACTTGGTAAGTACGTCAGAAAGATGTAAGTAATTCTATCCCAGATAGCTCAGCAGGCAGAGCGGTTGACTGTTAATCAATTGGTCGTAGGTTCGATCCCTACTCTGGGAGCATAGCAAAAGTGAAAGACTAGACGTAGAGAGCAATACAAACCTCTTTACTGAAATTGGGTATGGTCTGCCGTGAGCTTTTGCGATAGGCTTGCTTCATGGACAAACACTAAACGTGAGTTGTCAAAGAACACATGGAGCAAGTCTGTTTCTTGTATAAACAGCAAAGTTAAGACTCTTAGTAATAGAAAGAAGTATTAATGAGAATCATTCTACAATACATCCTAATGAACGCATTGCTTGCTGCTTTTATAAATCTAGGTGTGAAATTAGTGCTTCACTACGATACAGGTTTTTGGGGTGTGTTCTTGCTTGTCAATTGCTTAATCATTCTAATGTCAATCAATGCTAATCTAAAGAAGGTGTACGATGAAAGCTAAGATTCTGTTTGAGATGGTAATCAATTCTGATGATCTGGAGATCAATTCAGACTTGTACGATGAAATGACAAAACTGTTTGACATTTTTAAAATTGTTATGAACACCGAAGAGGATCTTTGGTTTGATGTTGAAAATGTCAAAGTAAAAGCAATGCACGAAGTGGTGTAATAAATAGTTTTGCGGATATGGCGAAATAGGCAAACGCAGCAGACTTAAAATCTGCCGATGGAAACATCTTGTGGGTTCGATCCCCACTATCCGCACTGCAAAGCATTAGTTATCCCAACTACAAAAAAGGGTGACCGGAACGTCGCTAATGCTTTGCTTATACCCCCGTATCCCCTCTGTCTTATAAACAGTTGAAAGGGTAGATGGTACACGCGAGTTCAATCCTCGCCGGGGGTACTGTAAGGCATAGGTTTATTACTCACCAACAAAAAGAGTGGACTGACAACGGCAAGTCCCCTATGCCTTACAATACTCAACTATATCAAAAATGATATAATTGTTCTAATGTCATTTATGACATGGCTTATACCTAATAGGAGGTAAATATAAGGTAAAGAACAGTGAAGCGATTATTATGATTGAATCGCTTTGCTACAAGTAGCGATGCCGAAAACGGTTTTCGTTGTAGACAAAACTATAAGGAGCAAAGATGAAAAAGTTTACATCTATTTGTGCAGCATTTGCTGCGCTTGCATTCGTAAGTGGATGCACCCCAGAACAACTGAATACTTATGAAACACTAACAGGTGTTGAAATTCCACCCAGTCAGAGAGAAACATTGCTGGCGCTTCCAGATAACGATATTATCGTAGGAGACACAGTAATTCATGCTGACGGGTCTACCGAAAAGATTGTAGTTCCACCTAAGTCACGCTGCCCTCAGTATTATGATGAGGCTTTAGCTGCTGGATGGACTGCTGCTCAATGGCCTAGAATTGATTATATTATCTATCGTGAAAGTCGTTGTAGCAATACTGCTTACAATGGCAAAGGTAGAGACAATTCCTACGGATTGATGCAGTTAAATATGAAGGCTTTGAAAAGCTGGGTTGGTCCGCTAGTTGATTGGGACTTTACAAGGCTTTACGATCCATATACAAATCTTCATGTTGCGAAGATTCTTTATGGAAAAGCAATGAGTGCTTGGGGCTGTGGTTGGAGGCCTTGGGCATTTAGATGCTGAAATTTTGTTGGTCAAGTGTCGGTAAGGATCATATTCCGCCAACCGCTAGGTGATGGCACTACATAGGGTATGGTTACCAACAATTAGGAAGTTATCAGGCGACAAAGTTTTAAATAATTAAAACTTTGCATGGGTTCGATTCCCTAAACTTCCGCTGAGTACCGTAGGTAAGGCAAGGAGTTAGGAATCTATCTTCGATTACGCAGGACTAGCGTAGGGGATACCGTGAACTCGGGAACCGCCGAACGATAGCATAGACTGCAATCTATGTTATCTACTGTTGCAGCAGTAGCCTATGGGAAAAACGAATAAGGTTTCCTTGGTGGAACGCAAGTGTGATTAGAAAGCCATGATCGCAGCCTTATGGTTTAGTTGGGCTTACGGCGTGTCAAGCCGTAGGTTAAATGAGGTAAGTAGAAATCGAAAATTAAGTGAATGATGCCGAGTCCTTAACAAAGAACTTTCGCTTCGCGTAGCGTTCGTTAAGGAATAGTTGAGATTGTGAGCATGGGCAATCCCCATGGGGCTAGTAAACATTCATTTAGCTAGTAAGTAACGAAAAAGCCAAACCCAACAATATCCTCTCATCCGGCTGGAGAGTAAATACAGCGAGGGCACACATGGTTTTACTGTTTCACATGGTAAAGTGTATTGAGTAAACAGATTATAAACTGGTTTGCACGTTCCAGTAAAAAACGTGCCTTTAGCCCTGATAGCTCAATGGATAGAGCAACAGACTTCTAATCTGTAGGTTGTAGGTTCGACCCCTACTCAGGGCGCTTGGTAGGCTAAGCCAATATCCTTTCTGTTGGTTAAGGAAGTCCTGTAGAATTTAGCAGGGGACGCTAAATTTTATTAAAGCTG
>Ga0255166_1000319_pt1 | contig 18362 bp, 18 predicted proteins | sample Atl_Cont_RepC_8d_FD_186013 | JGI IMG/M metagenome (GOLD analysis project Ga0255166, IMG submission 186013) | Freshwater microbial communities from Altamaha River, Georgia, United States - Atl_Cont_RepC_8d | ecosystem: Environmental > Aquatic > Freshwater > River | place: USA: Georgia | collected...
GGTATGACCGATCGACTCTCAATTCGGGCCTATGCGCGCCACCGAGGGGTGTCCGATACGGCGGTGCGCAAGGCCATCGAGGCCGGGCGGATCACCCCCAACGCAGACGGCACGATCAATGCGGCGCTGGCCGACGCTCAATGGAGCAAAAACACAGATGCCGCGCAGCAACGCGGTAAACACAAGCCCGTCTCCAATGAGGCGATTGCGGGGATACGGGAAACGCTGGGTGAATCTGCGGGCTCGTTTGAACCCAAAGGCGGTGGCACCACGTTGCTGCAGGCGAAGACCGCCAATGAGGTACTAAAGGCGCAGACCAACCGGGTGCGCCTGGCCCGCCTAAAAGGGGAGCTTGTCAACCGTGACCAAGCCGTCGCACACGTTTTCAAGATGGCGCGGGCCGAGCGCGATGCTTGGCTCAACTGGCCGGCACGGATTTCGGCGCAGATGGCGGCAGGCCTGGGTGTGGATCCGCATGTGCTGCATGTCGCGCTGAACGCCGCCGTGCGCCAGCAGCTGCAGGACCTGGGCGACTTACAGCCCAAGGTGGATTGACCATGGACGAGCTGTATTACGAAGGCTGGGATGCCATCGAGCGTGCCTGGCGCGAGGGCCTCACACCTGATCCCTTGCTCACGGTGTCTGAGTGGGCGGACAAGCACCGGGTGCTCTCCAGCAAGGCGGCCTCGGAACCTGGCCGCTGGCGCACCAGTCGTACGCCCTACCTGCGCGAGATCATGGATTGCCTGTCGCCGATGTCACCGATCGAGCGTGTGGTGTTCATGAAAGGTGCCCAGGTCGGCGGAACAGAGCTGGGTTTGAACTGGGTGGGTTATGTGATCCACCACGCTCCGGGTCCGATGATGGCGGTGTGGCCGACAGTCGAGATGGCCAAGCGGGCCTCCAAGCAGCGGATCGATGCGCTGATCGAAGAAAGCCCTGCCATCCAGGAACGGATCGCGCCGGCCCGCAGCCGCGATTCGGGCAACACCATCCTGGCCAAGGAGTTCTATGGCGGTGTGCTGGTGATGACGGGCGCCAACAGCGCGGTGGGCCTGCGCTCGATGCCGGTGCGCTACTTGTTTCTGGACGAGGTCGATGGCTACCCGTTGGACGTCGAGGGTGAAGGTGATGCCATTTCTCTGGCCGAAGCGCGCACCCGCACCTTTGCCCGGCGCAAGATCCTGATCGTCTCAACGCCGACCATTGCCGGGGCCAGTGCAGTTGACCGAGAGTTCGAGGCATCGGACCAGCGCCGCTACTTCGTGCCGTGCCCGCACTGCGCACACCGCCAGTGGCTGCGCTTTGAACAGTTGAGATGGGAGCGCGGGCAGCCGGAAACGGCGACCTACATCTGTGAAGGCTGCGGCGAGCCCATCGCCGAGCACCACAAGACCTGGATGCTGGAAAACGGCCAGTGGCAGGCCTGCGCCCCAGAGAACGCCGGGCGCACAGCAGGCTTTCACCTCTCCAGCCTCTACAGCCCGGTGGGCTGGCGCAGCTGGATCGAGATTGCCCGGGCGTGGGAGTCGGCGGCGATGTCGGACACCCGTTCGGCCTCGGCGATCAAGACCTTTAAGAACACCGAACTGGGTGAGACCTGGGTCGAAGAGGGCGAAGCGCCGGATTGGCAGCGCCTCTTGGAGCGGCGCGAGGATTACCGCGTTGGCACTGTGCCTGCGGGTGGCTTGCTGCTCACCGCCGGGGCCGACGTCCAGAAGGATCGAATCGAAGTCTCGGTCTGGGCCTTTGGGCGGGGCAAGGCGGCGTGGCTGGTCGAGCACCGGGTGCTGATGGGCGACACCGCCAGAACGGAGGTGTGGTCATCCCTGGCCCAGCTGATGGGCGAAACCTGGACCCACAGCAGTGGCTGCCAGCTGAGCCTGGCACGGATTGCCCTGGATACCGGCTACGCCACCCAGGAGGCCTATGCCTTCGTGCGCAGCGTGCGCGAAGCCCGGCTCATGCCCATCAAGGGGATTGCCGGTGGTGCGGCGCTGATCGGCACGCCGACGGCGGTGGATGCCACCGCCAGTGGCAAGAAGCTGCGCCGGGGCATCAAGGTGTTTCCGGTGGCCGGCGGCATTGCCAAGCTGGAGTTCTACAACAACCTGCGCAAAAGCGCGGAGGTGGCCGAGGACGGCGTGACGACCATCTACCCCGCCGGCTATGTGCACCTGCCCAAGGTCGATGCCGAGTACCTGCAGCAGCTCTGCGCTGAGCAACTGATCACCCGGCGCGACCGCAATGGCTTTGCCCACCGCGAGTGGCAAAAGATGCGCGAGCGCAACGAGGCGCTGGACTGCTACGTGTATGCGCGTGCGGCGGCCCCTGATGTAGCCCGTGAGCCAGCCGTAGCGTTGGATGTGCTGTAAAGGCTCCATGTTCTCGACCACCAGCAGCACCTCGTAGTCCAGCTTGATGGCGTCCTGCCAATCCATGCCGAAGAAGGCGCCATCCGGTAGATCCACCTCCTTGAGGTGGAAGGCGTTGACGGCCACCAGGTTCTCGGAAACGCGCTGGGCGCCGTCCTTCTCCGAGCCGCCTGCAGGCGCCTGCCTGCCCACCTTTTGCATAACCCACAACTGTAGGCAAGCTACCAATCACCATATCAACCTCGCCGCTAAGCAGAGCAGTGAGCATTGGGCCACCCCCACGATATGGCACATGCGTAAGCTTTATGCCTGCCTGACGCTCAAATGCGACAGGGTTCAAGTGGTTACAGCAGCGTTGCAAAGTTACGACGAGTCGTTTCGAGTTCTGGCAGCAACTTCTCGAGGATGGCAGCACGTGTCATGCGGCTTGTAGAAACCGAGAGGCTCAACGCAGCAATCATTTCGCCCGCTGCGTTGCGGACTGGCACGGCGATAGAGCGTAGACCAATTTCAAGTTCTTCGTCGCTAATTGCATAGCCCTGCGTACGCACAAGACGAATCTCATGCAGGATGTCCCGCAAGTTAGTAAGCGTGTGTGGCGTGAAGGCTGGACGTGACATGCGGTTAAGGAGGAACTTCACGTCTGTCTCAGGTAGTTCAGACAGTAATACGCGGCCAGTGGCGCTGCAATACGCCGGTAGTCGTGCGCCAACGCCCAAGCCACTAGAAAGGCTGCGACGATGAGTAGAGCGCGCGACGAACACCGTGTGTTGCGAATCGAGCACCGCCAGCGAGGCTGACTCTTTAGTCCTCTCGCTAGTCATCTCCAGGAGCGGTTGAGCAATCTTCGTCAGCCGATCTGAACTGACATATGCATGGCCGAGACGTAGCGCACGAGGAGCAAGTTGGAACTGACGCCCCTCTTGCACCGCATAGCCGAGCTTGCACAGCGTCAGCAGGCAGCGCCGCACCGATGCCTTGGTGTGGCCGGTAACTTCGGCTGTCTGGGTGAGTGTCATCGGACCCTTGTGGAGTCCAAAGGCCTCGATGATCGCGAGCCCTTTTTCAAGGCCGATCACGTATTCTTTCTCTTCGATTTCCATCGTGATATTTTGTCCCGGATTTTTAGATTTCGAATAAAAGTTCGGTATCCGAACTATGTGTTCGAAATCGTTGACTCTGCGCAAGCCAGAACATAAGCTAAGCGAACTTACTTGGGAAAGCGTTTTTGCATGACGCTTCAAATTTCAATAAAGAAGAGACAAGGCATTCACATGACGACCACTCTATCGGTGGAACCCTCCCAGATCAATGTCCCGATATCAGACTTTGATCCATATGACGAGTCGGTTCTTGACAATCCCTACCCTCATTACGAGGTTTTGCGAGAACTTGGGCCTATCAGCTATCTCCAGCGATACGGGGTGTATGCGATTGCTCGCCACGCGGAGATTGATGCGGTGCTCCGCGATCACGTTACCTTCTGCTCTAGCGCGGGCGTTGGTCTTGCGAATTTTCATACAGAAGAGCCGTGGCGTAAGCCGAGTCTGATTCTTGAGGCAGACCCGCCGATGCATGGGCGAACCCGTAAGGTGGTTGCTGGTCTTCTGGCGCCGGCGTCGATAAATAAGCTGCGACCAACATTTGAGCGAGAGGCCGAGATGTTGATCGATCGGATATTGGAGAAGGGTAGCTTCGATGCGGTTCCAGATTTGTGCGCTGCATATCCGCTGAAAGTCTTCGGAGATGCCGTAGGCGTACCGGCAGAAGGCCGCGAGCATTTGCTCCCATATGGCGATATGGTTTTCAACGGTTTTGGGCCAATCAACGAGAGGTTCAAGACTCGTCTCGCGGCGGCGCAGGATTCAATTGCATGGATCGGAGAGGTTTGTAAGCGCGAAAACCTAACGCAGGACGGTTTCGGTGCGCAACTCTACCGTGCAGCCGACGAGGGCGAACTTGCGCCCGAAGAAGCGCCGATGCTTGTGCGTACGCTACTCTCGGCGGGGTTAGACACCACGGCGTTTACGTTGTGTAACGCCATGCTCTCCTTTGCACGTCATCCTGACCAGTGGGCGCTCGTACACGCAAACCCCTCAATGGCGCGACAGGCGTTAGAGGAAGTTTTGCGTTATGAGAGTACCTTCCATTCTTTCTATCGCACTACAACGAAGGATGTTGAGCTCGGCGGTGCGGCACTATCAAAAGAGCAAAAGATCTGTGTCTTTATTGGCTCGGCTAACCGCGATCCTCGCCGCTGGGAGCGTGCTGATGTCTTTGATGTGACGCGACGTGCGGCCGGCAATCTTGCATTCGGAACCGGCATACACGGATGTGCGGGGCAGATGATGGCTCGGCTAGAGGGGGAGATCGTTCTCACTGCATTGGCCAAGCGCATCAAGACGATCCGTCTTGAAGGTCCTCCGGTTTTTCACTACAACAACTCAGTGCGTGGTTACGACAGCCTGCCGATTAGCGTAAGAGCCGCTTGACGTTTTATACCCCCTTGTTCCTTCGAGAGAGTAACTATGCCTGAGATCACCTATGTCCAGCCGAATGGCGAACGCCGATCCGTTTCCGTTGTCCCTGGCGCTACTGTCATGCTGACAGCTGTTGCCAACGACATTGCCGGAATCGTCGCCGAATGCGGCGGAGCCGCCATGTGCGCTACTTGCCACGTCTATGTCGATGAAAAGAGCCTGCCGTTTCTCCCGCCGGTCAGCGAAGTGGAAAACGAAATGCTCGAAAGCGCCGCAAGCGGGCGTCGTCCAAACAGCCGTCTAGGTTGCCAGATCGTTATGCCCGATGGCGTAGATGAAATCGTCGTGCACATCCCTTCGACACAGAACTGAATGAAACCCATGGATCAAGCGGGCGTGGTGATAGTCGGAAGCGGCCAGGGTGGCTATCAGGTGGCAGCGTCACTCCGTGAGAATGGCTATCAAGGACCGATTGCACTCGTCGGCGATGAACCGGGCTTGCCTTACCAGCGGCCGCCATTATCCAAGAGCTTCCTGGCCGGGAAAATGCCTGAACAGGAACTGGCCTTGCGCCCAGACAGCTTCTACCCTGATCGTGAGATTTCGATCTTCGCCCCAGAACGCGCCGTGCGCATTGATCGCAAGGCGCGCCAAGTGAAGTTGGATTCTGGTCGTGATTTGCACTACGCGCATCTAGTGTTGGCTGTAGGTGCCCGTCCGCGGCTATTGCGCATACCTGGAGCCGATTTGCGTCACGTACACGCGCTGCGTAGCCGTGCCGATGCGCAGGCTATTCATGCGCAGCTGCAGCAGGCTCAGCGCGTGGTGGTGATCGGCGCGGGTTTCATTGGCTTGGAAGTGGCCGAGGTTGCATCCGCTATGGGACGACAGGTACATGTTATCGAATTTGCCGACCGTGCACTCAAGCGAGCTGTCTCAAAGGAGGTCGCCGACTTTCTCGTCGAGGCCCAGGCAAAGCGCGGTGTGATGTTCAGATTTTCCACCGGCGTGGTATCACTACTAGGTGATAACGGCAAAGTAGCAGCGGTCGTCACCAGTGAAGGTCAGACCCTACCCGCCGACCTTGTGGTCGTGGGAGTGGGTGTGGAACCCAACATGGAACTGGCACAAGATGCGGACCTAGATATTGACGACGGTATTGTTGTCAACGCCCAGTTGCTGACCAGTGACCCGAGCATCTCGGCGATCGGTGATTGCGCGCGATTTCCGGTGGACTTCTGCCCCACACCTGTGCGGCTGGAATCGATCCAGAACGCGGTCGACCAAGCGCGCTGCGTCGCGGCCCGGCTGGCGGGAAAGTCCGCAATCGATGTCAAGTATTCAAAGGTGCCTTGGTTCTGGAGCGATCAGGGTGTCAATCGCCTGCAGATCGCCGGCGTCAGCGCGGCCAATGACGCTGCAGTGGTTCGCGGAGACAGATCACAAGGAAAGTTCTCTGTTTTGCGATTCCGCGGTGAGCGCCTGACCGCCGTGGAGTCAATTAATAGCGCAGCAGACCATATGGCCGCCCGCAAGTTAATCGCTGAAGGAATTCCAATTACACACAACCAAGCGTCAGATGTGTCGCTGAAGTTGGCGAGCCTGGCACACCAATCTTGAGAGAAATACAAGGAGACTTCATGATCGAGAAACCCAAAACAATCATCATCACTGGAGGTGCTAGTGGCATCGGCTATGCGTTCGCTGAACATCTGGCGAAGGCGGGCCATCGCGTTGTGATCGCCGATATCCGCGGTGCCGAAGACGCCGCTGGCCGACTAAAGGGCGAAGGCTACCAGGCACTAGGCGTCAAGGTGGATGTGGTCAGCGAGGATGATGTCGCAGATATGGCCAAGGCCGCGATTGGAGAATTTGGTGGCATCGACGGATTGGTAAACAACGCGGGGCTCTTCACGACGCTCGCGCTAAAGCCTTTTGACCAGATCGCCAACCAGGAATGGATGCGTGTGATGGAAGTCAATACGCTTGGGCCGTTCAACTGCACCAAAGCCGTTCTTCCTGCGTTGCGCCAAAGTGGCCGCGGCCGTCTCGTTAACATCGCCTCGACCGTGCCAATGAAGGGGCCGCCGAACATGGCCCACTACGTTGCCAGCAAGGGGGCCGTGATAGCGTTCACGCGCTCGCTGGCACGGGAGCTTGCCAAGGATCACATCACCGTGAACGCGATCGCTCCCGGCTTCACACTGAGCGACGGCGTTCTGCAAGCAGATTTGCAGAATCGCATCGGTGACAACGCACGTACCGCAGGTCGCTGTATCCAGCGCGACCAAGTGCCGGCGGACCTAGTCGCAGCGCTCGCCTACCTGATCAGCGACGGGGCGGGTTTCGTGACCGGTCAGACGCTCGCTGTCGATGGCGGCGGCGTGTTCCTTTAAGCCGGAGAACACCATGGTCGCAGCATCGCAAACGTCGCCTCAATACGAGCAACTCGCGCTGTACATCAACGGCGCATTCATCCAGGCAGAAGGTCGCAACGAGAAGGAGATCATCAATCCGTCAAGCGGTCTAGCCTTCGCGCGCCTCCCGCTTGCCACAAAGCAGGATCTGGACCACGCCTTAGAGGCCGCAAACAAAGCATTTCAGGCATGGCGCAGAACGTCCCCGCTAGAGCGATCCAAGATACTACGTCGGGTAGCTGAGTTGATCCGGGAGCGGGCGCCAGCGATTGCTCGCAACATCACCCTCGATCAAGGCAAGCCACTAGCCGAAGCTATGCAAGAGGTTGCAAGTTGCGCCGAGCATGCTGAGTGGCATGCTGAGGAATGTCGACGAATATATGGTCGCGTAATTCCTCCGCGAAGCGAGAGCGTGCGCCAATTGGTCGTGCGCGAGCCCATCGGCGTTTGCGCTGCATTCAGTCCGTGGAACTTCCCGTTCAACCAAGCCCTGCGGAAGGCAGTCTCAGCGCTTGGTGCGGGCTGCACGCTGATCCTCAAAGGTCCAGAGGACTCACCCAGTGCTGTGGTGGCGTTGGCGCGCATTTTCCACGACGCTGGCCTGCCGCCCGGCTGCTTGAATATCGTGTGGGGTGAGCCGGCGGAGGTATCAAGCTACCTGATCCAGTCGCCTATCGTGCGCAAGATATCCTTCACTGGGTCCACCGCGGTCGGTAAGACATTGGCTGCGCTGGCTGGTGGAAACATGAAGCGCATGACCATGGAGCTCGGTGGACACTCGCCGGTTCTGGTGTTCGAAGATTCAGATGTCGAGGCGGCGGCTCGCTACCTGGCCAAGACAAAGACGCGCAACGCGGGCCAGGTCTGTATGGCGCCAAGCCGCTTCTTCGTGCACGAGAAGGCCTACGACCGGTTCGTTGATGCCTTTACTGGCGCGTATGGCAGCCTGCGGGTCGGTGATGGATTTGCCAAGGACACAGAAATGGGGCCGCTGGCACACGCTCGCCGTGTCGAGTCCATGCAGGCGCTCGTTGCGGATGCAATGGCGCGCGGAGGGTCGTTGGTGTGTGGTGGCGAGCGGCTCGACGACCAAGGCTTTTTCTTTGCCCCGACCGTGGTCACGGGGATGCCCGACGATTCACGAGTGATGACGGAGGAGCCGTTTGGGCCTGTCGTGCCAATCACGCGCTTCAAAACCACAGAGGAAGTATTGGAGCGCGCAAATGCACTGCCCTATGGACTCGCGTCTTACGTGTTTACAAACTCACTTGCAACGGCCACGCACGTCAGCAATCGCCTGGAAGCAGGCATGGTGAGTATCAACCACTTCGGTCTCGCGCTAGCCGAAACACCGCTCGGCGGTGTGAAGGATAGCGGTATGGGTAGCGAGGGCGGTGTCGAGACTTTCGATGGTTATCTGACCACGAAGTTCATCTCGCAGACCAGCGCCGTGCCCTGAGCTGAATCCATTTCTCGCGGCCAGCGTGCCGTATCACACCGGACCTGATGCTGTCCGGAGTGGTTCTGCACGCCCAATTTCAGCAACTTGTCGAAAAACTAGGAGACAGACTATGTTCAGTATTTCATTTCGTCATATGCCAGCTCGCATCACCAGCGCGTTGGCATTCACGGTACTCGCTAGTGGAGCCATTGCGCAAACGTCCCAGCCCGTCAAGGTGGGACTCATGCTGCCGACTTCAGGTACCTTCGCCGAATTGGGCAAGACCGTTGCCAACGGCTTCAAGCTCTACGTCAGTGAAAACGGCGGCAAGCTGGCTGGGCGTACGGTTCAGTACGTCGAGCTCGACGATGAGTCGGATCCGTCCAAAGCTAGCGAGAATGCGAACAAACTAGTGAAACGTGACCGAGTCGATGTACTGGTTGGCACCATTCACTCGGGTGTCGCGATGACAATGGCTCGTGTAGCACGGGACACAAATACGCTGATGATTGTGCCGAACGCAGGCGCTGCCGAAATCACCGGTTCGATGTGCGCTCCCAATGTGTTTCGCTCGTCCTTCAGTAACTGGCAACCGGGCTACGCGTCCGGCTTGCTGGCGGCACGAAAGCACAAAACTGCCGTCACCATCAGTTGGAAGTATGCGGCCGGCGACGAGTCGGTGCGTGGCTTCCGCGAAGGCTTCGAGAAAGGTGGTGGTCGGGTGATCAAGGACCTGAACCTGCCGTTTCCCAACGTCGAGTTCCAGCCACTGCTGACGGAGCTTGCCACCATCAAGCCTGAGGCCGCCTATGTCTTCGTCGCTGGCGCCGGACAGGTCAAGTTCGTCCGGGACTACGCGGCAGCGGGCCTCAAGAACAGCATCCCGCTTTACGGTGCCTTCATCACCGAGGGAACGCTGGCGGCTCAGGGCGATGCGGCCAGTGGTCTGCAGACTGCACTGCACTATGCAGATGGATTGAAGAATCCGAAAAACGAAGCGTTTATCGCCTCATATAGAAAGGTGTTCAATGCCACGCCCGACGTGTTCGCTGTACAGGGCTATGACGCCGCACAGCTGTTCGCTGCGGGTTTGAACGCTGTCAAAGGCGATACGAAGAAAAAGGCCGAGATGATCAAGGCCATGGAAAACGCAAAGCTGGAAAGCCCGCGTGGCCCATTGAGTTTCTCGAAGTCGCACAACCCGATTCAGGACATGTACGTGCGTGTTGCCATGGGTAATAAGAACGTCATGACAGACGTCATCGTAAAGGCGCTGGCCGATCCTTCGCCTGACTGCAAGAACTAAAACCGCTGAGCCATTCTGAACGCTATGGATCCATCTCTTTTTCTTATACAAGCGCTGAACGCTGTGCAATATGGCCTTCTGCTGTTCCTTGTTGCTAGTGGCCTTACGCTCATCTTTGGCGTGATGGGGGTGATCAACATTGCACATGGAAGCTTCTACATGATGGGAGCATACCTAGCGTTCAGTTTGGCTGCGTTCACGGGCAACTTGCTGACCACGGTCGTAGTAGGGCTTGTGCTGACCGCATTGATTGGCGGGTTGCTTGAATGGGCCCTTTTCTCGCACTTATACCGGCGCAATCATTTGCAGCAGGTTTTGTTGACCTATGGGCTGATCCTGATCTTTGAATCCTTGCGCAGCTCGTTCATCGGAGATGAGGTGCATTCGGTGCCTGTGCCTGCGTGGCTTGATTTCTCCGTGCCGTTGGGCAGTGTCATGACCTATCCCGCTTACCGCTTGTTCATGTCGGCAGTGTGTCTCCTGGTGGCGCTGGGGATGTACCTGCTGATACATCGCACCCGCTTGGGCTCCCAGATTCGCGCTGGGGCTTCGAACCGCGACATGGTGCAAGTTCTGGGGATCAACATCGACTGGGTCTATCGCTTGGTGTTTGCACTAGGCGTGGCACTGGCGGCATTTGCCGGGATGATCAATTCGCCAGTTACTGCTGTTGCCCCGGGCATGGGCGCGCAGATGCTCATCGTCAGCTTCGTGGTTGTGATCGTAGGCGGCATCGGCTCGGTGTGGGGTGCCTTAGTGGCATCACAGCTGGTTGCATTCGCCGATACCTTCGGAAAAGTGTTCGTTCCCGACTATGCCGGGATGGCCATCTACCTGGTGATGGCCATCGTTCTCGTGTGGCGCCCGGAAGGTTTGTTCAAGTCATGAAGTCCCTCATCACTTCACGCGAGAGAGCAGCAGCCATCATGGTATTCCTGGTTGCACTGGCCGTGTTCCCGCAGTTCGACCAGGAGTTTTACACCGAGTTGGTCACAAGGGTTATGGTCCTGGCGATATTCGCGGTTAGCCTAGATCTACTTTTGGGATATACCGGGCTGATCAGCTTCGGGCATGCGGCCTGGTTCGGTATCGGTGGCTACGTGTTGGCGTTGCTGGGCACCAAGTACCAGATTACGAATAATCTTTGGCTGACGCTGCCCGCCGCCATGGCAATTACAGCGGTGGCGTCGTTCATTGTCGGGTTGTTCGTTTTGCGAACGCGCGGCATGTTCTTCATTATGGTGACCTTGGCATTCGCCCAGATCTTCTATTTCCTTTTCCATGACGTGAAAGCATTGGGGGGAAGCTCAGATGGTTTGAATTTGCGCGGTAAACCGACCACTGAGATCAACGGCTGGGTGCCATTTGAATTGACCGACACCAACACGCTGTATTACTTTGTGATGGTGTTGCTGGTAGCAGTGCTGCTATTCATGGCCTTGCTGTTGCGCTCCCCGCTCGGCCGGGCGCTACAGGGCATCCGAGAGAACGAACACCGCATGGCTGCGATTGGCTTCCCGGTGTTGCGCTACAAGCTGGCGGCATTCACGCTGGCCGGATCACTTGCCGGCATGGCTGGTCATCTATATGCGGTTCTAAGCGGTGGAGTAAACCCGGAGCTCATGTCCTGGCATCAGTCAGCGGACGTGCTCTTGATGGTGATCCTCGGTGGCATGGGCCAGCTTTGGGGCGGGGTGATTGGCGCATTCAGTTTTGTCCTGCTTCAGGAAATTCTGTCGGTGATGTTTAAACAGTGGCATCTGTGGCTAGGCACAGTGATAGTCCTGCTCGTGCTTTTTCTGCCTGATGGAATGATCTCAATTTTCGGAAGAATTAAGGCGCTGGCACGCGGGAGGAATCCATGAAAGACGAAGTTCTCCTGAAGACTATTGGTCTGAGCCGCACGTTCGGCGGGCTGAAAGCTAACGACAAGGTTTCTTTGGAATTGCGCCGCGGCCAAGTGCACGCATTGTTGGGGCCTAATGGCGCGGGAAAATCCACGCTGATCAATCTGCTTTCAGGCGATATTCCAGCCTCTTCGGGCCAAGTGCTTTATCGAGGCGAAGACATTACAGCGCTATCGCCGCACCAGCGATCGCGCATCGGGATTGGGCGCAGCTACCAGAAAACCAACATTTTCCCGGGTTTTACGGTATTTGAGAACTGCCGTCTAGCAGCTCAGTCGCGAGAGCCCCGAGGTACGAGGATTTTCAGCAATGCGGCATCTTACTCGCCGTATATGGTCGCAGTGGAAGAAGCCCTGGATCGCACTGGCCTTGACGATGTAGCACAACGCCCAGCCAGAGAACTTAGCCATGGCCAACAGCGACAGCTCGAACTCGCAATCATGCTGTGTACGCGCCCGCAGGTTTTGCTGCTTGACGAACCATTAGCCGGCATGGGGCACGAGGAGTCGCTGCGCATGATCGAGTTGCTGCGCGGACTGGTGGCATCGCATGCGATTTTGCTTGTTGAGCACGACATGGACGCTGTGTTCTCCATTGCCGACATGCTGACAGTCATGGTGAATGGTGTTGTTTTGATCACAGGTACACCGGAGCAAGTTCGTTCAAGTCCAGAGGTTCAAAGCGCCTACCTGGGCAGTGACGCGGAGGCCTCCCATGTCTGAATTCCTGTTGAAGGCGCAAGGGCTGCATTCCTACTATGGCGAAAGCCATATCTTGCACGGGGTGGACTTCAGCATCCGTAAGGGTGAGGCTGTCGGCCTGATGGGGCGTAACGGCATGGGAAAGTCGACACTTCTGAAGTCCTTGGTTGGCGTGGTCACGCCGCGCGCAGGAGACGTTTCTATTGAAAACCGATCCACGCGGGGTATGCGCGTACACCAGATCGCTCAGTTGGGAATTGCCTATGTTCCCGAAGGTCGTGGAATTTTCCCGAACCTCAGTGTGCGCGAGAACTTGAACATTTCCGCTAGGCCGGGTGTCGACGGCAGGCGAGATTGGACATTTGAGCGTGTGATGGAGGTCTTTCCTCGTCTGGCCGAACGGCTCAATCACGGGGGGCAGCAACTCTCTGGCGGTGAACAGCAGATGCTGACTATTGGTCGCGCGTTGATGACAAATCCACGCTTGCTGATTCTTGACGAAGCGACCGAGGGTCTGGCGCCGCTGATTGCCCAGGAGATTTGGCGAATTATTCGTTTGATACGGGAAACCGGCATCGCTACTGTTCTGGTTGACAAGAACTGGAAGGCCGTCACCGGGATCACCGATCGCAATCTAATTCTGGTTAAAGGGCGTGTCGTTCTCGAAGGAACTGGCGCCCAACTTCACGCACAACCCGAACGTTTGGCCGAGTATCTCGGCGTCTAAAACTCCATACCTACATCCCAAAGGACTCAATATGCAAACTTCAACCATTCAGTGGATTCCTCAGGGCGAGACCCGTGTGCCGCTGGCCGTGTACCGCGACGAGAAGGTATATGACGACGAGCAGCGCAAGATCTACCGGGGCGACACTTGGAGCTATCTGTGTCTAGATAGCGAGATTCCTGAAAGCGGCGACTATAAGACGACCTTCGTAGGCGAGACCCCTGTCGTCGTTGCGCGCGATGCGGACGGTGAGATCTACGCGTTCGAGAACCGCTGTACCCACCGCGGCGCACTGATTTGCCTGGAGAAATCGGGCAAGGGTGCCAAGGACTTCCAGTGCGTTTACCACGCCTGGACCTACAGCCTCAAGGGTGACCTAAAAGGCGTGGCCTTTGAAGGAGGAGTCAACGGCGGGGGCGGCATGCCCAAGAGCTTCTGCAAGGACCATCACCACCCGACGAAGCTGCGCGTGGCCATTTTCTGCGGCTTGGTGTTCGGCAGCTTCAGCGACGACGTGGACCCGCTAGAGGAATATCTGGGCGAGGAGATCTGCGAACGCATTGAACGAGTGCTGGGCCGCCCAGTAGAGGTGATCGGACGCTTCACACAGGCGCTGCCTAACAACTGGAAGCTCTATTACGAGAACGTCAAGGATTCATACCACGCAAGCCTGCTGCACCTGTTCTTCACTACTTTCCGGCTCAACCGCCTGTCGCAGCAAGGAGGCGTCATCGTTAGTGAATCGGGCGCCCACCACGTTAGTTATTCAAAAGTGGATGAGTCCGGCTTCGATGGCTATCGCGATCAGGGACTGCGCTCTGATCAGTCGGGATATCAGCTCGAAGATCCCAGCTTGTTGAACGGATTCAAGGAGTTCGACGACGGAATTACGTTGCAGATCCTGTCGGTATTTCCGGGATTCGTTCTTCAACAGATTCAAAACTGCTTGGCCATCCGGCAAGTCTTGCCGCGCGGTATCAATAAGACAGATTTGAATTGGACATATCTCGGCTACACATCTGATACGCCCGAGCAGCGCGAAGTGCGGCTCAAGCAGGCCAATTTGATTGGGGCTGCGGGATTTGTTTCGATGGAAGATGGTGCAGTCGGTGGTTTCGTACAGCGCGGCATCGCCGGGACGGATAAAGAACAAGCAGTCTTGGAAATGGGTGGCGATAGCACTGCCACGAGCACGTCGCGTGCCACAGAGGCTTCCGTGCGGGGATTCTGGAAACAGTACCGAGCGCTAATGGACGTTTAAAAGTGAGGAATATGAAAATGGATAAATTGACACTGCGTGATCAATTACAGGAATTCAACGCGTCCTATGTACGATGTATCGACAGCGATGATCTCGAAAAGTGGCCAAACTATTTTTTGTCCGAATGTCACTATCGGGTAACCAGTGCAGAGAACGACCGCAATGGATTTGAAGCGGGCCTGATGTATGCGACATCTAAGTCGATGTTGCAGGATCGAATTTCAGCTTTGCGCAATGCCAACATCTACGAGCGACAAACGTATCGGCACATGGTAGGGTTGCCTTACGTTCTTCGTAGCGATGCGAATGAGGCTGAGTGCGAGACCCCGTTCCTGGTAGTTCGTATCGTCCAGGGAGATGAGACCTCTCTGTACGCGACTGGGATATATAAAGACGTTTTCGATGTCAGTGGCGAAGAACCGTACTTGAAGAGCCGCATCGTAGTCTGCGACAGCAGTCGATTTGACACATTGTTGGCAGTGCCTCTGTGACGATCAAGCCGACTGCAAGCCGCATCGCCATTCCCGTTGGCGATCCGAACGGCATTGGGCCGGAGATCTCCCTCAAGACAGTGGCCTCCTATTCCGGCCGTGACGATGTGGTTCTTACATTGTTTGGCCCTGAGCAGGTGCTTGAGTTCACGGCCGAAGCGCTGGGGCTTAGAGAACTACTTGCGCGGACTCATGTGGAATCCACAATGCCCGTTTCACAAGGCGGCTTCAGCCCAGGGAAGATAAACGCCCAGGCGGGCGCTGCTGCCATCGATGCAGCAACGCGAGCTATCCAAGCCGCGCAGCGCGGTCAGTACGACGCTGTTGTAGCCGCACCGCATCACGAAACGGCGATCGCTCAAGCTGGCATTCCCTTTTCAGGATATCCCTCATTGGTCGCACGTGTTTGCGGTCAGTCAGAGGACAGTGTTTTCCTATTGCTGATTGGAGGGGGGCTTCAGATCGTGCACGTGACGCTACACGAAAGCGTGCAACATGCATTGAATCGACTTACAGCCGATCTGGTGGCTGAGGCGGCACGTGCTGGCGCACGGGCTCTGGACCGGTTGGGTATTCAGGCGCCCCGCATAGCGCTGATGGGTATTAACCCGCATGCCAGCGAGGGAGGGATCTTCGGGGCTGCAGATGGTTCGATCACCGAGCCGGCTGCGCTGAGGTTACGCGCAGAGGGTTTCGATGTAACCGGACCGACTGGAGCGGACGTGTTGCTAGCCACGCGTTCGCATGATCTCTATGTGGCGATTTTCCACGATCAGGGGCACATTCCTATCAAGCTGCTGAGCCCGCAGCGAGCCTCGGCAGTGTCGATCGGTGCCGATGTCTTGTTATCCAGTGTGGGCCACGGCAGTGCGATGGACATTGCAGGCAAAGGCGTAGCCTCTCCACGCGCCATGATCGAGACGGTGGCAATGTTGGCCAATGTTGCTGCACCAGTAAATATCAAAGACCAAACAACATGAGCTACGAGATTCGGATTGACGGCACAGACGTCAAGTTCCATGCTGAGGCCGGCCAGACCGTTCTCGACGCGGCGGCCAAGCATGGTATCGAATTGCCATATTCATGCCGCAAGGGTGCCTGTGGCAACTGTAAGGGGCGTGTGATTGCCGGAGACCTAGTCCCCAGTACTGCTGGCGGTGGCCATGAATCAGGTGTAAATGGTTTGGACGAGCACTTATTCTGCCGCGCTCAGCCGTTGAGTGATCTGCTGATCGAGCCTCGGACCTGGCATCGCATCGATCCCGATGTTCGCAAAACTTATGCAGCTACCGTTTTTCGCAACCAGCTCGTTGCCCCCGACGTATCTATCCTCAATTTGCGTTTCCAGACGGGCGTTCGAGCTCGCTTCGCCGCCGGTCAGTACTTAGAAATCATTCTTCCAGACGGGCAGCGGAGATCGTTCTCCATGGCCAACTCGCCGCACGAGAACGACGGTGTTCAACTACACATCAGGCACATGCCAGGTGGCGGATTTACGTCAAGCGTCGTTCCCAATCTGGTGAAGGGTGATGTGCTGCAAATCGAACTCCCACATGGCGACTTCTATCTACGCGAGGAAAGTGATCGTCCGCTACTGTTCATTGTAGGTGGAACGGGCTTTGCGCCGGTGAAGTCCATCATCGACTACATCATCAAACGCGGTATTGAGCGCCCGATGCATCTATTCTGGGGCGCTCGCTCACCCGATGGCCTGTACGCGCCCGAAGTGGTGAAGAAATGGCTCAGGCTGCGTCCCTCGCTGCGCTATGAGCCAGTCATCAGCGGCCCCATTGATGCGGCGGCGTGGATCGGACGGCGAGGACGAGTAGACCAGGCGGTGCTAGAGACCTTCGACTCGGTGCGAGACTTCGACGTCTATGCCTGCGGCGCGCCGGCCATGGTGCAAGCTGTGCGCTCGGCACTTGAGGGCCAACGGGGGTTACCGTCGACGCAGTTCTTCAGCGATTCGTTCGTCGCAGAAAGCTCAGCAGCTATGGTCTAGCGGTGTCCTGCAGCGATCTGCACCCCCCTCGCAGCAGTCATGTACACCAGTCGCCGGGGAAGCTTACGACTTGGAGATGAAACTGTCTGATTTGCGATGGGCTGTTGATACCATTCTTCTAAAAATCATTGGTCCGAAACTCGGGCAGATCGCGGGCGACAGATTTTTACTTTGCCGGCATGTAGTCAGTATAAGTAGGCCTAACGGTTTGTGCGAGATTCGAGTAGTTAGTTCAGGTTGGCACGTGGGTACCCAATACTCCCAAGGACTCCATTACAAGCGCCTCATCGACAAAACCGTGCATCGTGAGCTGCCAAGTTTTTGTTGTCAGCTCGAAGGAGTTTCCAATCACGACCTCAGCTTCGTTGTCGAGGAAAGCAAGAGCCTGCAGAATTTTTAACGTCCTCAGTTTGTCTTCCGTCTCAAGTCGAACTTTGCGAACGAGCTGACTAGACGAGGGGAGTATGGATAGGAGAGCATTTTGGTCAAGTCGCAGGTAAACCAGTATGTCCCCCTTGTGAGTCTGTGTCCCCCAAAACGAAGTCGTGCAATGCACCACTGTGTCCCCCGGAAGCCTATTCTGGCGGATCTTTTCTAAGTGCAGTTCGATTACCCCTTCCACAGTCTGTACAGAAGTCGAAGAACCCTTCATCCGTCGTAAAGCGTTGATCGTTTCATTCACTCCCTCCTCGCCATTGCAGAATGCTTTTAATTCGCTGTAGGTACCGATGGCTCCGGAGTTAAGGTGACTGATGCAATCCACAAAATGCGCAGCCTGTTGATGCATCTAGCAAACTGAGCCAAGTTTCACGTTGAAGATTGAGCCACTTGGTTGAAGGTGTTTTCTTTACTCAGTTGTGGATAAGTCTAAGGGTATTGATGGGTCAGGGACTCCTTTCTTCGTTTTGGTTCGGGTTGTGGCTTTGACCTTTGCGCTGGAATTCCTGAATCTCCAGCTTTGATTGCCTGTCTCCACGATATGGCAGTGGTGGGTGAGGCGATCCAACAGCGCAGTGGTCATCTTGGCGTCCCCAAACACGCTGGCCCATTCAGAGAAGTTCAGATTGGTGGTGATCACCACGCTGGTCCTCTCGTACAGCCTGGACAGCAGATGGAAGAGCAGTGCTTGTTGAATCACAACCAAAACTGAGCCAGTTTCGGAGCTTTACACGTTGAAATTTGAGCCACCCCACAAGCTACCCTGCTTATTTTTTGTGCAGGGTGGCAGGAGTGATCAACGTGAGTACATTGAGC
>Ga0255166_1000325_pt1 | contig 18222 bp, 20 predicted proteins | sample Atl_Cont_RepC_8d_FD_186013 | JGI IMG/M metagenome (GOLD analysis project Ga0255166, IMG submission 186013) | Freshwater microbial communities from Altamaha River, Georgia, United States - Atl_Cont_RepC_8d | ecosystem: Environmental > Aquatic > Freshwater > River | place: USA: Georgia | collected...
CAGGCATATCGACGCATAGAAGCTTTTTGAACTGCAATATTTTCATAGGTCCAAGCTCTAGGATCGGCATCTCGTTTAATCGCAGCATTCTCAGCCGGTAATCCAAATGCATCCCAACCAATTGGATGCATCACATTAAATCCTTTTTGAATCCAATATCGAGCGATTACATCACCTAATGCATACGCCTCGGCATGTCCCATATGTAAATCACCAGATGGGTAAGGAAACATATCTAAAACATATTTTTTAGGCCGATTATCATCTTTCCGGCCAGATTTAAATGGCTCTAACTTGTCCCAAATTGGCAGCCATTTTTCTTGCACTGCTTTGAAGTCATAAGCCTCATGCATTTTTTATGCCCAACTAACCTTGGTTAACTCTTCACTTACCTGCCATAAATTTTTTGCTAATACCTGATCATAAGCAAGAGCCTTAGCGCGGGTTAGCTTTGGATGACCCCGCATCTGCATAAAACCATCTGGTCCAATAAAACTAGCCCCTAATAAATTTGGATAAACACAAGCTGCAAGTGTTGGAAGGGCACCTGCTGATGCCGGTTGTGCTAATAACTTATTAATCAGCATTGTAATTTTTTCCTCAGCTTTAGCTCCGCGCATTTGTGAGGCTACTGCTTGTAAATTTGTATCTGCATAACCAGGGTGGACAGCAATTGGAATAAATGACCAATTGTTTTTAATTCGAAGCCGCTCTAGCTCAGAGACAAACAATAAATTTGCTAACTTACTAGCACCATAAACCTGCCATTTTTGATACTTACCAATACCTAACATCATATTTTTAATGGTAGTTTGAGTATTATCGCCAAAAGTGCCCATTTTATGGGCAAAGCTTGAAACAACTACTAGTCGATCTTTAATTTGGTTTTTAATCAAACCAGCAAATGCAAAGTGGCCCAAATGATTTGTTCCTAACTGCAATTCAAAACCATCTTTAGTCTTAGTAAATGGAGTCGCCATAACTCCAGCATTTAAAACAACAACATCAAATTGTTTATCAACTCTTGTGGCAGCTTTTCTTACCGACTCTAAATCAGTTAAATCCATTAATAAGTAATCAACCAGCCCTGGGCCAATCCTCTTAATAGCCTCACGTGCCTTTTCTACCGTTCTTGCGGTGATATAAACATGACCATTTCTACGGGCCAACTCAGTTGCCGCTGCTAAGCCAATTCCAGAGGTGCCGCCGGTGATAAGGAATTTTTTGCCAGTTAAATCTGGCATATCGCTAGCACTCCAGTTTTTTGGTATTACTAAAACCTTTGGCACTACTACTCCTTTTTAATCCTATTTAATTTGCGTGGAGCTGAGGGGAGTCGAACCCCTGACCCCTTGCATGCCATGCAAGTGCGCTACCAGCTGCGCTACAGCCCCGCTATTTAAAGCAAGGGCCAACCTTATCTAATTAACCGCATCATCTCCAATGACAGGCTCAGGTAGTGAGCCAGCATTGTGTTCTGCTAAATACCATCTACTTCCAGTATGTAATTTCGTTAACTCTAAAACTGACCAGCAAGCATTTGATAAGCCGCCAATAATTCCCCATTGTTCAATTGGTAAATTTAAAATTGATCCTAAAACACTTCGCACAGTTCCACCATGAGTTACAAAGACAATAGTTCCTGAAAAATCTTTTATCTCTTTTTCAATTGCAGCTACTGCACGTTTCGCGACATCACTTCGGCGCTCACCAATCTCACCGGCAGGTTCATCTCCACCTTCATACCAGCTGGCAAATAATTCGCCATGAGTAGATCTATTTTCAGTAGCAGTTTTGCCCTCCCATAGTCCACCATTAGTTTCACGAATTCCAGGATTTATTTCAACCTTTATATTTGTTAATTCAGCGAGAGCAGCTGCGGTTTTTTGCGCTCTTATCAAATCACTTGAAACTATTCGATCTGGTTTTAATGCAGCTAATACCTTGGCTGCCGCTACTACCTGATACTCACCAACCTTATTAAGTGGAATATCGGAGTGGCCTTGAAAGCGATTTTCAACATTCCAATCAGTTTGCCCGTGCCGCCACAGCACAATTCTTACATTTGACTCTAGTTTACTCATTACCGTTTGCTCATCTCTAGGCCTAAATCAATCTTAGGACAATCATTCCAAAGTCGATCTAACATGTAGTAATTTCTAAGCTCAGTACTTTGAATATGTACTACTAGATCTGTGTAATCCAAAAGAATCCAAGAACCACTTCCCTCTTTGCGCACTGGCTTTTCGCCAGCCTGGGCCAACTTTTTTTGCACCTCATCTGATAACGCTTGTAATTGAGGCTCATTGGCACCGGTGGCAAGTAAAAATACTTGATTTAAAACTAACTGTTCAGATAGATCAATTGCCACAATCTCACTACCTAACTTATCAGATAATGCTGCGGCTGCAATTTTAGTTAACTCTAAAGTTCTATTACCTACTGCCATATAATCCAAACTCTCGAATAAAGGTTACAACTTTGGCAGGTAATAAATTACTCACATTCTCTCGATTAGAAATTGATTTTCTTACCTTAGTAGATGATATATCTAATGCTTTAATATTGATCTCATCATAATCTGATGGTGCACTTCCTGGTCTGCTGATTACCATTACCTTTACTAGATTTAGCAATTCATTTGATCTATGCCAATTACCTACATTTTTAGCAGCATCAGTTCCTAGCACTAAGGTGAAATTGGTGTTTGGATACTTTGCTTTTAACTCTAATACCGTGTCAATTGCATAACTATTTCCTGATCTATTTACCTCAATTGGCAACACCTCAACCTTGCCAGCTAAGCCCATTGAGGTAATGGCTAAATCTGCCATTTGAAATCTCTGCTGGGCATTTGCAATAGGTTTTTGTGGTTTAAGCCATGGTGTACCAGTTGGAATTACAAATACTCTTTCAAACTTATTTGATATCTCTTTAATGAGGTGAAGATGTCCAAGATGTATTGGGTCAAAGGTGCCACCAAAGATGGCAAATTCCTTACTACCTGTTTGAATAATTAATCTCTATCAATTCTAAGTGTTAAATATAAAAGCAAAGTAAGTACACCAAAAGCAATAAGGCCAAAGCCAAGTGGTGGTACTGGAAGCTGCCTTGCTGACTCCTCAAGAAGATTCATATCCTTAGTTTATCCCTTTGGATAGTAAAGATTTAAATCCTGCCTCATCCAAGATCGTAATTCCTAGCTCCTGTGCTTTATCTAACTTAGATCCAGCAGCCTCTCCTGCCACTACATAATCTGTTTTTGCAGAAACTGATGATGATGCCTTACCTCCTCTTGCAGTAATTGCTTCACTGGCACCATCTCTTGTGAAATCCTTTAAAGATCCAGTCACCACAATTGTTAGCCCAGCTAAAGTTTGCTTTAATTTTTCTTTTGGTACATCTACCAATGCCACACCCGCTTTTTCCCATTTTTTAATAATTCGCTTATGCCAATCCACCTTAAACCACTCAACTATGGCATCTGCCATTACCTGCCCAACCCCATCAATATCAGCTAACTCCTGCGAACTTGCCTTTTGAATATTTGTAATTGATCCAAATTTATTTGCCAGAGCTTGCGCACTGGTTGGCCCAACATGTCGAATAGATAAGGCAACCAATACTCGCCAAAGTGGCCTTGTTTTTGCTAACTCAAGACCGGCAATAAATCGATCAGCAATTACACTTCTTGAGCCATCTTTTTTTGTAAAAAACTCTGATTTACTTAAATCCTTTAAGGTAAGTGAGAATAGATCACCTTCATCAACAACCAACTTATCTGCTAGTAATGCAGCTGCTGCCTCATATCCAAGGACATCAATATCTAAAGCTGAACGAGATCCAATATAAAATAACCGTTCTACTACCTGTGCTGGACAACTTTGAGCATTTGGACATCTAATATCAACATCACCTTCACTCATAGCTCGAAGTTTTGAACCACAATCCGGACACTTTGTTGGCATCACAAATGCTCGTTCACTGCCATCTCGTTTTTCAATTATTGGAGCCAAAACCTCAGGGATTACATCACCTGCTTTTCTAATTAAAACAGTATCTCCGATTAAAACTCCTTTTCTAATAATCTCTTGGGCATTATGCAAGGTGGCATTTGTTACTGTTGAACCGGCAACCTTTACCGGCTCCATAAAAGCAAATGGTGTAACTCGGCCAGTTCTACCAACACTTACTCTGATATCCAATAATTTAGTACTCACCTGCTCTGGTGGATACTTATATGCAATCGCCCACTTTGGTGCCCTTGAAGTAGTTCCTAATCTATTTTGAATTTCAATCTCATTTACTTTGATAACTACACCATCTATCTCATGTTCAACGCTGTGACGGTTTTTTTCATATTGATTAATAAACTCTAAAACCTCTGCTCTGCTATTTACCACTTTGTATCTGCTGCTAGTTGGTAGCCCCCAACCCTTTAATAACTCATATGCTGTTGATTGTTTTTCAAATGAAATACCAGTTGCAGCGCCAATGCCGTGGACAACTACATCTAAAGGTCTAGCAGCTGTGATCTTTGGATCTTTTTGGCGAAGTGATCCAGCAGCAGCATTTCTTGGATTAGCAAATCTTGGTTTGCCAGATTCTGCTAATGAATCATTAAATTCATCAAATTCTTTAAGTGGAAAAAATACCTCACCCCTTACCTCAAGCTGGCTGGGGATATTTTTGCCAATCAATTCTGTGGGCACAGTTTTTATGGTTTTTATATTTAAAGTTACATCTTCGCCGGTAGTGCCATTACCTCTAGTTAAAGCCCGGGTTAGTCGGCCATTTTCATAAAGCAAATTAATGGCAAGGCCATCAACTTTTACCTCACATAACCAGCTATTTTTTACCCCGACTTTCTCAATGCGATCAAACCAATTATCTAATTCATTGTTATCAAAGACGTTATCTAAGCTCATCATCTTTTCGATGTGATCATGTTGGGCAAAACTAGTTGAAAACCCGCCTCCAACCTCTAAGGTCGGTGAGCTCTCTAACTTATATTGCGGATATTTCTGCTCAAGCTCTAATAATTTATTCCATAATTTATCAAAGGCCGCATCTGATATTGATGGATCATCTAAAACATAGTATTTAAATTGGTGATCTCTAATCTCCTCCGATAACTCTTGGATTTGATGTCTTATCTCAGCACTCATATTAAATTTTTTCTATTAAATTGTTTCGCAGATTGTGGCTGAGCCAACTACACGATCACCATCGTAAATTACTAGCGCTTGGCCTGTTGCTAGCCCAAAAACTGGTTGATCTAAATTAGCAATTAAGTTATTTCCATCAAATTTATAACTAGTTGCAAGAGGTGCACCATGCGCTCTAACCTGAGCAAAACCACGTAAATCTTTATTTATTTGAGGTACCGGTCCGCACCAAACTGGTGGGGTAGCAATAATTGTATTAACCGCTAAATCTTGATGAGTACCAACTACCACCGTATTACTCTTTGGTTCTATCTTTAATACATATCTTGGCTCACCACTTTTATCTGGCACCGTAAGTGCTAATCCTCGGCGTTGACCAATTGTGTAGGTGTAGGCACCTTTATGTTCACCTAATTTATTTCCACTTTGATCAACTATCTCACCAATTTCAGAGCCCAATCGCTCTCTTAACCATCCAGCATTATCTCCAGATGGCACAAAGCAAATATCATGTGAATCTGGTTTATTAGCAACAAATAATCCCCGCTCTTTAGCCTCCTTTCGAGTATCAGTTTTTACGGTATCTCCCAGCGGAAAAATCGCCCCCTCAATCTGATCAGTTCTTAATACTGCAAGTACATATGATTGATCTTTATCAATATCAGCTGCTCGATGTAATGTTTTTCCATCTGCTCCATCTTTTGTAATTGCATAATGACCAGTTACTACACCATCAAAACCTAACGCCTTTGCTCGATCTAAAACTGCTTCAAACTTAATCTTTTCATTACATCTAAGGCATGGATTTGGAGTTCTGCCTGCTTGATACTCAGATAAAAAGTTTTCGACTACTCCCTTATGAAACTCCTCTGCCATATCCCATATATAAAAAGGAATACCAATTACATCAGCAGCACGACGAGCATCATGGGAGTCCTCAATTGTGCAACAACCTCTAGCTCCAGATCGATACTTTTTTGGATTACTAGATAGGGCTAAGTGAACTCCAACTACCTCATACCCAGCATCAACTGCCCGGGCGGCAGCAACGGCTGAATCTACTCCGCCACTCATCGCAGCAATTACCTTTAGTTTTTTCATCTCTTCCCAGAGGCTGCTTTCGATCTGGCAACAACTGTGGCAATTACAGAGCCAAGTTTTGCAATTTCATTAATTGTATTTGTGTAACTTAACGAAAATCGTAAAGTAGAGGTCGTTTCATCCTCACTTAATCCCATAGCTAGTAACACATGAGATGGCCGCTGCACACCCGCACTGCAAGCAGAGCCAGTTGAACAAGCAATCCCCTCACTATCTAGCAGTAGCAGTAGACCTTCTGAGTCGGTCTTTGGAAAGGTAATCGAGATTATTCCTGGCAAACTTTTTGCCAAATCTCCATTTACCCAGGCATCTGAAACATTTTTCTTAATGGTTTGAATTAACTCCTGTTTTAACTCTCTGACCTTAAGCTCACGCTCTTTTCGATTCTCAATCGCATTTTTAGCTGCAGCGGCAAATGCAATTATTCCAGGAACATTAAATGTGCCACTTCTTAGATCTCGCTCCTGCCCACCACCATGTAGTACTGGCTCTATATCTAAACCACGTTTTAAAATTAAGGCAGCAACTCCAAGTGGCCCGCCAATCTTATGCGCACTAATTGTGGCAGCGGTTACTCCTAGATTTTTAAAGGAAAGTTCAACCTTTCCAAAGCTTTGAACACAATCTGAATGAACCGCAATGCTGCCAGCAATCTTTACTACTTGTTCAATATCCTGCAAAGTGCCGACCTCATTATTTGAGTGCATTATTGAGATTAAGGCAATATCATTTTTATACTTTTCTACCTGCTCTTTAAGCGCATCTAAATCAATAAAACCCTTACGATCTACACCGATTTGAATTACCTGTGCACCCTCATGCTCTGCTAACCAATTTATTGGATCAGCAACTGCATGGTGCTCAAAGGTTGAGGTAATAATTACTTTTTTATTACTTTTAACCCCCTGCCAGTACAAGCCTTTAATTGCTAAGTTATTTGCCTCAGTTCCAGTTGAGGTAAATACCACCTCACTTGGTGTGCAATCAACTGCTTCGGCAATTATCTCTCTTGCCTGCTCTAACTCTTTTCTTGCTGCTCTACCAGCTGAGTGTAGAGAGGATGCGTTACCTAACTTTTTTACCGCTTCAGTTAAAGCTGCAATTGCCGGCTCGACCATGGTGGTAGTTGCAGCATGATCAAAGTAGATAGGCACATGCTAAGTCTAAAGGTTGCACCTGACCTTGAAGTAATTAGGCTTTTCGAGCCTTTATCTTCTCCGTTGCCTGCGGTAGTACATTAAATAAATCACCAATTACTGCAAAATCTGCAATCTCAAGAATTGGTGCCTCCGGATCTTTATTTATTGCCACAATAGTTTTAGAGGTTTGCATTCCAGCACGATGTTGAATTGCACCAGAGATTCCAGCTGCAACATAAAGTTGTGGTGAAACAGTTTTTCCAGTTTGACCAACTTGATGTGAGTGTGGATACCAACCAGCATCAGTTGCAGCACGGGAGGCGCCAACCGCTGCGCCTAAGGCATCAGCTAATTCTTCAACTGGTTTGAAATCTCCATTTGTGCCACGGCCACCTGAAACTACAACAGAGGCCTCAGTTAACTCTGGCCTGCCACCTTTTACTGCAGCGGTGGCACTTGTAATTGTGGCTAGCTTTGCTGAATCTGAAATACTTACTGAAAACTCCTCAACAGCAGCAGCTGAGGTAGTAGCTACTGGCTCAATTGAGTTAGCTCTTAAGGTAATTACTGGAGTACCAGTGGTAACTGCTGAGTGCACAGTTGTCGAACCACCAAAGACTGATTGGGTGGTAATTAAATCCTTATCAACACCAACTGCATCGGTGATAATTCCAGAGTTAGTTTTAACTGCAACTCTAGCTGCAATCTCTTTGCCAGCAGCAGATGAGGTAATCAATAATGCATTTGGTTTTTTTGCGGCAATTATTTGAGCTAAGCCATCGGCAATTGCCGCCGGGCCGTACTTATCCCAATCTCCAGTAGCAGTAATTACCTTATCTACTGAAATATTATTTAATTGGGAGGCAATCTCAGCTGGATTGGAAGCAAATACCACCGCAATAGACTCACCAATACTTTTAGCAAAGGTGGCAAGCTCGGCCGCTGCCTTTGCAACCTTTCCACCTGAGTGATCAACTAAAAATAAGACGCTGCTCATGCCAATCTCTTCTCTACCAAAAACTCAACTAATTTTTCGCCGCCACTACCCTCATCAGTTAACTTAACCCCAGCTCCTCTTGGTGGCCTTGGAAGTGCATCCTTTACTGTGCTCCAAGCAGCAGAGGCACCAACTGCAGAGGGTGCAACATTAGTTTGAGCTAAATTCATAGTGGTAATACTTTTTTTCTTTGCCGCCATAATTCCTTTAAAGGATGGATACCTTGGTTCATTAATCTTTTCAATCACTGAGAGCACAGCGGGAAATGCTGCATTCATTACTTGATTTCCAAACTCAGTAATTCTTTCAATCTCAACAGTTTTAGCAGCGGGATCAACCTTTACCTTGCCAGCAAATGTTAACTGTGCCCAGGAAAGGCGCTCAGCAATCATCGCTGGTACCACACTCATTCTGGCATCTGTACTTTCAGTTCCACAGATAACTAGATCATAATTTCCAGCTTTAATTACCTCAGATAAAACCAGTGAGGTAGCAAGGGCATCAGAGCCAGCTAATGCTGGATCACTTATTAATATTGCATCATCTGCACCCATAGATAATGCTTTTCTAATTGCCTCTGTGGCCCGCTCTGGTCCCATTGAAATTAATGTGATGGTATGTCCACTAGCCTCACCAGCCTCTTTACTTGGTGAGTTTGCTTCAACTATTCGAAGCGCCTCCTCTACGGCATACTCATCTAAATCATTTAATACTGCATCAACATTGGCTCGATCTAAAACTCCACCAGCCATTTTTTTCTCAGCCCAAGAATCTGGGACCTGCTTGATACAGACTGCAATCTTCATAGTGGCATGTTACTAGGCGGTAAGTTCAAGGTCTACCTTAACCTGAACTTTACCGACACTTCACCTTAAAATTGACTGTAAGAATTCTTGATTACGCACCCTATACCTATGAGAGTAGCGATCGTCACAGAGTCATTTTTACCAAATGTAAATGGAGTTACTAACTCTGTACTTAGGCTACTAGAAAATCTTGCCGAAAGTGGTGATCAAGCATTAGTGATCGCACCTGCTGCTGAGGGCATTCCAAGCAGCTACGCAGGTCATCCCGTTCGAACCACTGCGGTAATTCCTACCCAAAATTTCCTACCGGTAAATATGCCAATGGCGCTACCACAAAAGCGAATTGAGCATTTAATTGATGGCTTTGGACCAGATGTTATTCACTTAGCATCCCCATTTGCACTTGGCTCATATGTAACAAAGATTGCTAAGCGGTTAAATATTCCAACGCTCTCGGTTTATCAGACAGATCTGGGTGGCTTTGCCAGAGAGTATGGGTTAGGTGTAGCTCAAACCACATTACAAAAGTATTTATATAGAATCCACTCCTATAGTGATCGCACGTTAGCGCCATCAACTGCTAGCTGCCTGGAATTACACCTTGCTGGGGTGCCAGAGGTTTACCTATGGCGAAGAGGGGTTGATACAAATCTATTTAATCCAAATAAATCTGATGCCACTTTAAAAGGTAATTGGAGGGGTGGTAATAAAAATAAATTAATTATCGGATATGTTGGACGGTTAGCTCAAGAGAAGAGATTACTTGATCTAATCCCATTAGATAGTAACCCAAAGGTGCAATTAGTAATTGTGGGTGATGGCGCCCATCGGAAAAAATTAGAGACATCACTTCCAAATGCGATCTTTCTTGGCTTTAAATCTGGCCCGGAGTTAGCAAAGATCTACGCATCATTTGATTTATTTATTCACCCAGGTCCAAATGAGACCTTTTGCCAATCAGTGCAGGAGGCGTTGGCATCTGGGGTTCCAGCCATTGTGCCACTAACTGGTGGGCCAGTAGATCTTGTAACCAATGGCCGCACTGGTTACATAATTGATATCGCAGACTCTGAGAAATTAACTGCCACGATAAAATCCTTCTACTTAAAGAGAAATAAATCCCAAATGGCACTCGCTGCTAGAGAGAGTGTGAAAATGCGCACTTGGGAGTCAATATTTAAAGAGCTTAAAGCGCATTACCAAGATCTGATTAATCTCAATCAAAGTGAAAAAATCACTGAAAGTAGTGGTGTAGCGTGAGAATTGTTCACATCGCAAATTTTTATGGCCCAAACTCAGGTGGGATTAAAACCACTCTCCATGAGTTAGGTCGGGGTTATCAAAGATATGGACATGAGTTTATTTATATCGTGCCCGGGCCTAAGTATCTAAAGGAATCAACCCCATTTGGCCTAAAGATCTCACTGCCTAGCATCACCTTACCGGGTAGTGGTGGTTATCAGATTATTAAAAGTAATAGACAGCTTTTAACCCTACTAGAGTTTTTAAATCCAGATCGAATTGAGATCTCAGATCGCTTTACCCTACTTAAGGCAGGAAGATGGGCCAAGCAGATGAAGATTCCTTCGGTGGTATTCTCCCATGAAACCTTAGCTGGCTTAGTAGATAAATTCCTACCAGTAATACCAAAACAGCTGCGATCTGCTGTAGTAAATTGGCACAATCGAAAATTAGCAAATACCTTTGATACCGTAATTGCCACCACTGATTTTGCAGCCGCTGAGTTTGTAAAGCTAAATGTTACAAACTTAAAAAAGGTGCCCTTAGGAGTTGACTTAGAGGGCTTCTCACCAGTAAATCGCAGCTCAAAATTACGTAAAGAGTTACTTGCTGGCCATAAATACTTATTAGTTCACTGTGGTCGAATCTCACCCGAGAAGGAGCCAATTAGAAGTGTGCAGGCGCTAGCGCAGTTGCAAAGTGCTGGAGTTGATGCGAGGTTAGTAATTATTGGTGGCGGTCCGCTCTGGAATAAGGTTAGAAAGCAAGCAGCTGGCTTACCAGTTGAGATGGTGGGTTATGTAGCAAGTAGGCAAAAGGTTGCAAATTACTTAGCTGCAGCTGATCTCACAATTGCACCCGGTCCACTTGAAACCTTTTGTTTATCGGCACTTGAATCCTTAGCCAGTGGCACACCAGTGGTTGCAGCAAAATCCTCAGCTGTGGGTGAGATTTTAAATATAAATTCACTTACGCCAGTTGGTGCGGTAGCTGAAAATACCGGTATTGATTTTGCCACCCAAATAAAGCGTGTACTTAATGCTGGTAACTTAAGAAAACAGGCGCGTGAGCAGGCTGAGAAATTCTCTTGGGCAAATACAGTTGATGCGATGTTAGAAATTCACAATGCCAAAGTGCCAATGGTAATCACTAAGCGTAGGTTAAAGGCGGCCTAGGATGCAGCTAGTACCTAGCAAACCAACCTTTGTGGTGTTAGGTGATAGCGCAGCATTTGGCACCGGGGATGAAATAGCAACTGGAAAGTTTCGTGGCTGGGCTGGCTTTGTTGCTGAAGCATTTCAAGATGGGTGTGAGTACTTTAACTTTTCTCGGCCAGGAGCAAAATCATCTGAGGTAGTTGAGATTCAATTACCAAAGGCCTTAGCCCTTAGCCCTGATATCTGCGCAGTAATTGTTGGTGGCAATGACATGTTACGAAATGGCTTTGATCCAGTGTTGTTATATAAAAATCTTACCTATACCTGTCAAAAGCTAATCTCAATGGGTAGTGAGATCATAATGGTTGAACTTCATGATCCAAATCAATTATTAAAATTACCTAGATTAATGCGCCGGGTCTTAAACCGCAGAGTAAATGCGGTAAATACGGTTTACAAAAGCGTTGCTGAAAAATTTGAAATTGTCAGCATTAAAACTAGAAGTATTGAGGATGTTCATAACTTGAGAAATTGGCATATCGATCGTATGCACCCAGGTCCTGTTGGGCACTTTATGTTGGCTAGAAATATTGCAGAGCAATTAAGAAGGCGGGGGTGGGCGATCTCACTGCCCTACCAATTATCAATTTCAGAGAAGAGTAGGGCAGAAAAAATTAGATGGCTGCTTCGTAATGGCACCCCTTGGTTTTTAAAGCGAAGTGTTGACCTACTACCTGCTGCGCTGATTTTGATGTTATTTGAACTCTACAATGTAATCCGAGAGGTAATTAACCCAAAAAGTAGTAACGCTGAGTTAAAGATTTTAAATCACATTCAAAGTATTGATGCCAACTCACAAATGTTAAAAGCTAGTTAGTTTTAAAGCTGGCAGAGAGTGTGACATTGACCGTCTTATCAATGGTGGAGAGATCATAAAAACCACCAGCTGAGCGATCTAATGAATCCTTTGTAGTTACCTGAGTGGGTCCAGTTGAAACAGATAACAATGGGCCAACCTGCCCACCGACTGCTTCGGTAATCGCCTTAGCCCGCGCCTTAGCATCCTGCATAGCAGATGCCAATAATTTTGCCCGCATCTTATCTAAAGTAGATAGATAGTAAGAGGGACCATAATTTCCAACATTTACCCCAGTTGCAAGTAAGGTGCCGATCTCATTACTTAACTTAGCAACTAACTCAACATCTTTAGTTCTAACCGTTAAGGTGCGATATGCCTGATAGGCAAGAATTCTGCCAGTTGGATTTCCATTTATATACTCCATAACCGCATTGCTATTTACCGGTCCAAGCTCAATTTGATCTGCGGTGATGCCCCCAGTTAATAAGTACTTCTTTAATGCATCAGCCGAGGTATCAATCTTTTTAACTGATGCTGCCAATGATGATTGTGATTCATTTAAATTTAAATTCCAAACTGCATTATCAGCCTTTGCACTCTCAGATGCAGTTCCAGTTACAGTAATAGCATTTCCAGCTCGAGCAGCTAAACCTCCACCTACTTTATAAAGACCAAGGGTTAAACCTGAGGATAAAATTGCAGCAGCTAAAACCGCTGAGGCAAATTTAATCCGATCACTTGCTTCAAAATTCATACCCTTATCCTAACCACTTTTACTGATAGAACCTAAGGTTCCAGATGCGAGCGCTATTCGATACGGCTCTAACTCAATCTCCCAACTACTACCCAGAGCATTCTCAAGATTACTTTGCAGCATCTTATGTGAGTAGGAGTTATTAATTATTTGATTTAATTGATTCTCATTAATCACTACATCGCCATTTGATGCTAAGGATGCTTGGTGTAAACCTAAATCAGGTGTTATGCGATACAAAGTAGCATCTGAAGAGCGTAAATCAATCTGCCTAATCTCACAGCGAATGTAGTGCCAGCTCTTAAGAGCGGTGGCAATCTTGGCCGCTACCGGCAGCTTGCTTTTATATTCAAGCTCAGTCGCCAGGCAGCCAGGAGAGAGGCTTTGATTGACCCAGGTAATTTTTACTACCTGATTTAGGTGTTGATTTATCGCCCACTCAATATGTTGAGTAAGAGCAGCTGGCGCAGAGTAAATATGTATCCGCCCAGCATAAGTTTGAGTGTTACTCACTAGTACCTGCCTTTAGATCACCCGATGTGACCTTCCCCAGCCCACCGGTATCGCTAATTGCAGTAAGAGATTTATACATCTCTTTTCGCTATTAGCCAATAGCAGGTTAGACTTTGCAACAGTCCGACGCTTGGCAGTACCCGTTCTACGGTTTGTTGATTGGGTTTAGCTGTAAGAAGAAAGACCGGCGCTTGTTAAATTTACAAGAGTCCAACATAACCAAAGGAAAAAAGCTAAATGGCAACAGGTACAGTTAAGTGGTTCAACTCTGAAAAGGGTTTCGGTTTCATTGCAGTTGATGGTGGCGGACAAGATGTTTTCGTTCACTACTCAGCTATCCAAGGAAACGGTTACAAATCCCTTGAAGAGGGTCAAGCAGTTACATTCGAAGTAGTCCAAGGTCCAAAAGGTCCTCAGGCTGACGCTGTAAATCCTGCTTAAATAACCATTAACCTTCTTAAGTTTTAAGACTTAAGATAAAAGATTTAGGGTCTGCTAGAAATAGCAGGCCCTATTTTTTATATCTTAAATTATTTTTAGGATTACTTTTTAGGCTCAGGTGGAGTTGTTGCTGGAATTATTAATCTAGGTTTTAAATCCTTACCAGCCTGCCACGCTTTTAAATACTTCCAAGGAGAGGTTTTTCCATTCTCTAATCCCACACCCCTTCTAATCCACCAAATACCTTTTTCAGTTGGATATGAGATACCAAAGTGCAGATGTGGCTTGGTTCCCTTGGCACTACCAGTAGCACCAACCTCACCTAACTTCTCACCACTTGTAACCTTATATCCAGCAGTAATATTTGGTTCAATCTTTGATAAGTGTGAGCCGTAATATCTAAGCCCATCCTCCCCAATTAATGAGATAGATAAACCACCACGATCTGCGCCAAGATTTGTTCGCCCGCGCCAGCGATCAACAGTATTAACCTCATCGATAACTCCGGTAATTGGGGCGACAAATGCGCAACCTTTATTTGCGAAGATATCTGTGGCTGGATAATCATGGTGATACTTTCCATAAGTTACGGCGCAGCCAGAGATAGGAAAGTTGTAGATCGGGGCTGCTTGAGCAGGTGAGGTATTTAGAATTAAAAAAGATGCCACTAATAACTTGATACCTAATTTCATACTTTTTATTATCCAGTGCAAGCATGTGAATTTCTCCAATTAATGCTTGGTGTTGGGTTAGATGTAAGCAATGACACTAATACCTTGATGTCGGGACAGTATTTCAGTGGGCACGGCCTTGGGCTGGATGTTTAATTTTCTAGATTCTCTGCATTAGCCATAAAAGGTACTAGGGGAAATCAATGCACCGCTTGGAAGGCAGCGGTGCACTAATTTTTCCCAGGAGGAAATTGTCTATAAATTAGACAATTTAATTTGAAGCAGGCTTGACTGGTTTTTCAGTTTTAGTAGGTTTAACAGGTTTAGCGGTTGGTTTTGTAAGTGCAGCAATTGCTGAATTTCTTGCTGCAATTAATGAATCAATCTCAGCTTTACCACTTGCTTTTGCAGCTTTCTTTGCTTCTGCTGTAGTCGCTGCTTCAACGGCAGCTTTAGTTTTAGCTTTTGATGCAGCTGCATCAGTCTTGAATTTTTCGTTTATTGCTTTCTTAGCTGTTGAATAATTTTGCTTTCCTGCCTTATAGCTTTCAACAGATGCCTTATAAGAATCATTAGCTGCCTTATTCGCTGCTTTCCAGGCCTCCACAGATGCTTTGTATTCGGAATTTTCAGCAGCAACTGCTGAAGTTGTGTTTGTAACTATTGCAGATATTGAAAGTATTGCAACTGCGATTAATTTATTCTTCATATCCGTATCCTCTCATTGGCCCCAGGTGGGGATGGGTAAATAGTGATCGGCAACCTTGTGAAAATCATGTGAATCTAACCTTGAAATATTTCGAGTATTCGCAGATCGAAGTTTTGGCAATAATTTAACTCTTAGACGATCTACTCTTATGTTATGGAAAATGAATTCTCTATTTTAGTGGTCGATGATGAAATTGGAATTAGAGAACTAATTTGCGATGCATTAAGTGTGGCTGAGATTAAGACTCAGAGTGCTGCAGATGGGCTTGAGGCCTTAGATAAAATTCGTAAAGTTAGATTCGACCTAGTAATCCTCGATATAAATTTACCTAAGCTAGATGGGCTATCGTTGATTGAAAAAATCAGAAAAGAAGATTTTCAAGTTCCAGTCCTAATGTTGAGTGCTAGAGGTGAGCGAAGTGACATAACCGCTGGATTAAAGTCAGGTGCGGATGACTACCTAACTAAACCATTTGGGATTGAGGAATTAGTTTTAAGAGTCCGAGCCATTCTTCGTAGAACTAACTCTGCTGCAAGTTCACACAAAGAATTGGTTTGTGGTCCAATTAAACTTGATTTAGATCAATATCGAGCCAGCTTTAATGGTGAGATTGTTGATTTATCAGTAACTGAGTTTAGATTACTTGAAGCATTGATTATGCGGGCAGGAAAAGTTGTTACGAAAGAAAATTTGTTGGCAACAGTATGGGGAATTGATTTTAAGAATAACTCAACAGTTGTTGATACATATATTTCCTATTTGCGAAAAAAATTGCATAAGGAAGGGTTTGATGGAATCAAAACGATTCGGGGAATTGGCTTTCAGATTTTAGGTGACAAGTGAAATTACAAACCCGCTTGAGTTTACTTGTATCGGTAATAATTCTTATTACATCTGCATCAATAGGGTATTTTGCTTTATCAACTTCATACAGCGGTCAACTAAAAATTCTAGATTCCGCCATAAGTGAGGTAGTAAAAGAGCTATCTAATTCATCTGATGATCCACTGTCACTTTCAACCTATCTAGCAGACCAAAGTGACCAGAAATTTTCTGTCGCCTACGCAATTCAGGACTTAGATTTAATTCCGCTTTATGAGAGCAATATTCAATTAACTAAAAAACCATCCCAAGATCAGTTAATTAGAGCGATAGAAAATCCAATTTCAATAGATGAATTACGTTTAAGGACTTTTCAGATATCGCAAGATGAGTATTTGCTTATGTATTTTTCATTATCTGATTTAATTAAAAGCAGAAACAATAATATTAATTTGCTTACAATTTTTACTATTTTAGTAATCTTAGCTGCAGTATCACTCACAACCATAATTTTTCGAAAAGATAACCAGTTGAACATACTTGTTAATTCACTAAAGCAAAATCAAATTAGAATGCAAGAATTTATTGGTGATGCGTCACATGAGCTGAGAACTCCGTTGACTGTAATCAAAGGATACTTTGAATTACTAAATAATAGTGAAGGCGATGATGGCAAAAAACAGGGATACAAAAAGCGAATTAATTCTGAAATATTAAGAATGCAAGAGATTATTAATGATTTGCTCTTCATTCTCGAGATCGATGAATCTGTTAGCCCAAAAAACCAAACTTCGCCAATTTCAAATCTAGTTCAGGAACAAATTTTTGACCTCAAGAATCTACATCCGCTTAGGAGTATTGAATCTAATCTTCAGCCAGACTTATTCGTTGGTATGTCTAAATTTCACCTTGAACAACTATTGGCAAATATATTCTCAAATATAAAACGTCACACCCCTGAAAACTCACAAGTCGAGATTTCACTTAATAGGAATGGGAATCAAGTACAACTTGTGATCGAAGATGCCGGTTCAGGTTTACCTAGTAGCTTCTACCAAGAAGGAATTCAAGCGTTTAAAAGGTTCGATAAGTCTAGATCCCGTCAAAATGGTGGGAGTGGATTGGGAATGACAATTATGGATAAATTGGTAAGAAAAAATAATGGTGAGATCCGATTGAGTTCAAGTAAATTTAGTGGCTTAAAAATTCAAATAATTCTGCCCGCAAATTAAAAAGTTTAAACAATTTTGGTGATGATTCAGGGTGTGTTAAGAGAAAAGCTCTATTACAAATCTACCGCAGGGAAAGTCTAATAAAGACTAAATTTCCCTAAATTAGGCAAAATTCAAATGTATATTAAACTAGTTATACTGCGTAAATCGCTTGGGGGCGGTAGCTCAGTTGGTTAGAGCCCCGGACTCATAATCCGGTCGTCGTAGGTTCGAGCCCTACCCGCCCCACATGTTTAAAGTTGAAAATTTAATTAGGTTTGTAATGGTTGCTTTTTTTTGCTTACTATTGATGCTCCAATTCTTATCTTTCCCAGGTCAATTTCGATACATGGCAGTACAAGAGCCTGAAAATGCCCACCTGCGCTGGCCACTTACTGCTCTCACCTTCCTTATCATTCTAGCTGTGCAGATTTGCGTAATTTGCCTATGGAAATTAATAACTAATCTGTTTAATTTCGGTAACTCAGCTTCTCGATTGAGATATGTAAATCTTTCAATTATTGCGATTAGCTTTATCTGGACGGTAATTGCAATTCTCCTTTGCCTACTTTTACTAAATGCAGATGATCCAGGGCTACCGGTTGTGATTACGGTAATTGAATGTGGTGTGA
>Ga0255166_1000326_pt1 | contig 18135 bp, 29 predicted proteins | sample Atl_Cont_RepC_8d_FD_186013 | JGI IMG/M metagenome (GOLD analysis project Ga0255166, IMG submission 186013) | Freshwater microbial communities from Altamaha River, Georgia, United States - Atl_Cont_RepC_8d | ecosystem: Environmental > Aquatic > Freshwater > River | place: USA: Georgia | collected...
AAGAGTCAATTCTTGCGAGAGATCCTCTACCATATCCTGAACACCACGAAGTGGAACATCGGGGGCATGTTCTTAGAGGAATCTGTGCGGAAGACTGCTAGGAGCATTATGAGTCTCAGAGCTAACAAGTTACTGCACCTGCCCGACACCAAAGTATCAACAGAGGAGTTACATGATGCTTTCCAGCATACTCTTGGGACTGATCGTATTTATCTTTTTGACCATTTCGGTAGCACTTCTGCTGACAACATTATTAATCGCATCCGGTACATGGCAAAGGCTTGTGATTGTCGGATTGTATTTCTCGATCATTTATCTATCATCATTTCTGGTCAAGATAACGGAGACGAGCGCAAGGCCATTGATGTAATGATGACACGCCTGCGGACACTTGTGCAGGAACTTAACATTACTTTGATTGTTGTGTCTCACCTCAAGCGTCCTAACGGCAACCAAGGCCATGAGGATGGTCAGGCAGTGTCTCTGAGTCAACTGAGGGGCTCAGGGGCCATTGCACAGCTCTCAGACGCTGTAATTACCCTGGAGCGTAACTCCATGAGTGCAGACGCTACTGAGAGGCATACCACCAAGGTAGCAGTGGCGAAGAACAGGTATAGCGGCCTCACTGGGCCTGCCTGTGACCTGCGCTATGATGTGGATACTGGTAGAATGTTTGAGGTTAAACTGGAGGATCTATGAGCAAGTCAGACGGCGGTAAAGGCAGCAGTCCTCGCCCATTCAGCATCTCGGAAGAGGAATACGCACGCAGATGGGAGGCTATCTTTGGCAGAGAAGACGTAGAGAAGATCGTTGATGATGCCAAGAAGTATCTTGAGAGCACTAAGGAAAAGAAAGATGATTGAACACATCATTGTAGGAGCTACAGGGGTGGGCTACGCTATTGTAGGCACTCTCCAGTGGCTCAAGGGGGATTTACCTAACGGTATGATCTGGGTTGGTTACGCTTTTGCTCAGGTGGGCTTATGGATGAACCTAAAATGAATTCAAAATGTATTTTGAATAACAGATTGAAAGGATTTCAATCGTGATGGACATTGACACACTCGTAGGAAGGTTGATTGACCTTGAAGGCAAGTATTATGAGTTACAATCGAAGTATCAGACTCTTATCCATCAATACGAAGAACTGAAAGCATCGCATGAAGATAGCACTGGACATAGAGACCAATCGGTCATTCAGTACGATCCATTTACTCGTCACAAAGCACCTTGAAACCGGAGAAGTTAAAGTATGGAAAAATCCAAATGGCCTAAACGACTATCTAAGCAAGGCTACACTCCTGATAGCTCACAATGGGATCGCCTTCGATTTTTATCACTTGAACAGGTTATGGAAGACGAAGATCGGATTGAAGAGAACATACGACACATTAGTAGCAAGCAGGCTCTTAGAGCCAACGAGAGAGAGCGGACACAGCTTGGAAAGTTACGGAAAGCAGAGCGGTATTCCAAAGATTGATTACGCTGCCGTGTGGTCTTGGATGATGGACAGACGAGAGGAGTATCCTGGTGAATGTTTTGATAAACCCATTGACAGTCTTTTGGTACATTATTGCAAGAGAGATGTTGACGTTTTGGAAAAAACGTATGAGTTTCTGACACAAGAGCTGGAGAAGAAGGGGTTCTCTCCTGAGTCCCTGGAGCTAGAGCATCAAGTGGCAGCAATCATTGCTCAACAAGAGCGTAACGGATTCAAACTGGACACAATCCATGCAACCTGTTTACTTACTGACCTCAAAACAAAAATGGCTGAAATATATGAACAAATGCAAGAGAGATGGCCTCCAACAGTCTCAGAGCGGTTCTCAGAAAAGACAGGAAAGCGACTCAAAGACGAGATCATTACCTTCAATCCTGGATCACGAAAGCAAATCGGAGAAAAGCTTATCGAGCTTGGATGGAAGCCACAAAAGTTGACCCCAACAGGACAACCTTTGGTAGATGAGGACACTTTAAGGGGTGTTTTGTTCCCTGAAGGGCAAATAATTGCAGACTATTTTCTCTTGCAGAAGAGGATTGCTCAGATAGAATCTTGGTTAGAGGCTATGGGACCAGACGGACGAGTACACGGTAAGGTCATCACCAACGGGGCGGTGACAGGACGCATGACTCACTCTAAGCCTAACATGGCTCAGATCCCTAACGCTGGTAGCTTGTATGGCCCTGAATGTAGACAATGTTGGACGGTAGAAGATGGTAATGTATTGGTTGGTTGTGATGCTAGCGGTCTTGAGCTACGTATGCTTGCTCACTTTATGAAGGACGAAGATTATGTACGAACTGTCACTGAGGGATCATCTAAAGATGGAACAGATGTTCACACAGTTAACCAACGAGCAGCGGGACTTGCTACACGAGACCTTGCAAAAACTTTTATCTATGCGTTCCTCTATGGCGCAGGAGATGCGAAGATTGGTTCTATCGTTGGAGGCAGTGCAAGAGATGGAGCTGCTCTCAAGGACAAGTTCCTCAAGCAAACCCCAGCCCTTGGAAGACTACTCGCAACAGTCGCTAAGCACGCTGAGAAGGGCTCTGTACCTGGGTTAGATGGTAGACGTATTTGGGTACGGTCTGAGCACGCAGCCCTTAACAGTCTCCTACAAGGAGCAGGGGCTATTGTGATGAAGAAGGCACTGGTGATTTTTAATGATAAAATAAAGCTCAACAAGTGGCCTGTGAAGCTCGTAGCTAATGTCCACGATGAGTTCCAATTCGAGGTTCCTGCTCAGTTGGCTGAGGTGACTGGAGAGGCTGCAAAGCAGTCCATCATTGAAGCTGGTGTCTTTTACAAACTACGTTGTCCTCTGGACGGAGAATACAAATATGGAGCCAACTGGCGAGAAACCCACTGAGGATTTTGATGCTAGAATCATCATTGATGTCACCGAAGATAGCTTCAAAGTGTCTCATACTGCTAATCTTGATCTGGAGCAAATCTATCTTATCTTTGCAGCAGCGTTAGAATACATGGAATCTATGGGGGAAGCACCTCCAAAGTTCCTGAATTGACAGCCTGGAAAGACAGGCATTTTATTAACTTTCAAAGGAATTGAAAAATGAGTGATCTTAAACCCGTTAAAATCTCTGGAGAGCTGTTCTGGTCCAAATGGATGGCTGAATTCAATAAAGCTTTTAATGAGGACAATGACCGTTACGAGTGTACCATCGGTAATATCTCTGACGCTGATGTAGCCAAGCTCACGGGCCTGGGCATCCGAGTCAAGTACAAGGACTCCCAAGGTAACTACATTGTTGTCAAAAGCAAGTTCTTGTTTAAGCCCACTGACGCTGATGGCAACTTCATTGCTGTGGATGCTTTGGGTAATGGCTCTAAGTGCGAGGCACTGGTGACTGCATACAAGCACAAGATGAGTGCTAAGTTTGGCCTCTCACCGAGCATCGTGGGTAACTCTGAGAAGACTGCCCTGAAGGTTACTGAGGTGAAGACCTACGTACCTGATGCTAAGCAAGAAGATGACGACCTCATCTGAGCTTCCTAAGTTAGCTCTTATAGACGCAGACGTTATCGTTTATCGGGTAGCGTTTGCGTCTGAAGAAGAGACAGAGGAGATCTGTTTTGCAAGAGCTAAAGAACTCATCTTTGAAATAGTTTTTACGGAACTAAATTGCGATGACTATAAAGCCTATCTCACCGGCAAGGGGAATTTTCGACAAATGGTGGCGACCACAGCCCCATACAAAGGAAACCGAAAAGACTTCCAAAAGCCAAAGCACTACGATGCCCTCAGAGCCTACCTCCAGCGACTCGGAGCAGAACTCGTCGAAGGACAAGAAGCCGATGACGCAATCGCCATCGAAGCCACGAAAGAGCAGGACAAATGCTGGATAGTGTCGATTGACAAAGACTTCGATCAGGTCCAAGGCTGGCACTATAACTTCGTCAAGAAGGAAAAGTACTATGTCACGGAAGAGGAAGGAATCCGTAGTTTCTACACTCAGATTCTGACTGGAGATCGGACAGATAATATCCTCGGGATCAAGGGGATTGGACCTGTAAAAGCGGCTAAAATACTAGAAAACTGCACGACCGAAAGGACTTTTTATGATGCTTGTGTTAAAGCGTATGATGGGAATATTGAGCGAGTTACCGAAAACGGTGTACTGCTATGGTTAAGACGACACCCAAACCAGCTGTGGCTTCCTCCTTTACCCTCGCAGGATTCGACTGGACAGTCAGGTACGTTGAGGGACTTAGCGAGTACGGACTCTGTGACCCAAGCACCCAAGAAATAAAAATCAAAGCAGGAATGAATGAGCAGATGACTCAGCAGACCTTCTGTCACGAGCTGGTTCATGCAATCCTGTTCACGATGGGTAAGACTAACCACGATGAGGAATACACGGATGCTTTTGGGGCATTTTTGCATCAATACGAGAGGACTAAAGCTTGAAAACCAGTAGCGCAAAGGCAAAGGGACGGAACCTACAGAAGTGGGCAGCAGCAAGGCTCCTAGAACACGCTCCAGAGCTCGAAGGGGACGATATTAAGTCTACCTCCATGGGAGCCTCTGGCGAGGATGTTATGCTGTCTCCTGCGGCTCGTAAGATCTATCCCTGGCAGATTGAATGTAAAAGCTATGCTCGTATCGCCGTGTATGACTTCTACAACCAAGCCTGCTCACACGGGACGCATGAGCCTGTTGTCTTTATCAAACAGAACCAATGTAAGCCTCTTGTTATCGTAGATGCTGATTATTTTGTAAGGAGTTTTAGAAATGGAATTCAGACTAGTCAAGGAAAATGAAGACGGATCAGCAGACTATACTCTGCACTTATCTTCAGAAGAAACATCAGACATTATTCGTACTGTAATCATGAAAGCACTGATTTTAGCAGCGCAAGAAGGACCAAACTATGACCCAGGTAAACTTGATATGGTTGACACCACAAGCGGAGGAGAAGATAGCGTACATGGCTCGGGTGAGCAACCCAGCGAACCAGAACAACCCGCAGACGGCTTCAAAACTTCTCAAGTACTTGGTTAAGAACAAGCACTGGAGTCCGTTCGAGATGGTCAATGTCTGCATGGAAATTGAAACCACCAGGGACATTGCTCGTCAGATTCTGAGACACCGCAGCTTCAGCTTCCAGGAGTTCTCTCAGCGTTATGCTACGGCAGAAGCTTTTGAGACTCGTGAATGCCGTAAGCAGGACATGGTTAATCGCCAGAATAGCCTAGCCTTGGACATCTATGGCAACGAGAATGATCGTTATTTATCCACTTGGTGGGACGGAGTGCAGCAGAGACTGACCAAGGAAGCTGAGTTTCTGTATGAGGCTGCTCTCAATAAAGGTATCGCTAAAGAGGTAGCACGAGCACTTCTTCCTGAAGGTCTCACAGGCTCTAAACTGTACATGAATGGAACCCTGCGTAGCTGGATTCATTACATTGAGATTCGTTGCGATAAGGCAACACAGAAGGAGCATCGTGAGGTAGCGGAACAATGTCGAGATATAATCTTTGAACATTTTCCTTCGCTAGAGGAGGTACTTAATGGAGCTTGAAGACTATTTTCATCAAATTCAACAGGAGAAACTTATGAACCAAAAAGACACCACTGTAAGTATCAGCATAGACCAAGACAACTCTGATCTGTCTGATTTCCCTGACCAATACATCCAGCAACGTATGAGCTATTCCTGTACTACATGGATGCAGATGCTAGAAGATATCATCAAGGTGCTAGAACTGCATTATGGCTACTCGATCAGAGAGAACGTATTCTATGCGGTTAACTTCCCGATGTTTGACCATGATGTTTCACCAGCTCCTGGGCGTGAACTTAAGAAAAATGATTTTCTAAAACTGCTGGCTGAGCACCCAGAGCTTAACAATGGCGGTAAGCATCAACCTCAAGAAATATTTTCCCATTACGAAGAATGAGAATCCTTGTTATACCGGATTGTCAAGTCAAGCAAGGTGTTCCTCTGGAGCATCTTACTTGGGCTGGTCAGGCTATTACGGATTACCGGCCTGACGTTGTTGTTAACCTCGGGGACTTTGCTGATATGCCTAGTCTGTCTTCCCACGATATTAAAGGCTCCAAGTATTTTGAAGGGCTTAGGTACAAGTCTGATATCGACGTTACGAAGCAGGCTATGAAGATGCTCCTGAAGCCTCTCAAAGATCTCCAAGCTCGGCAGAAGAAGAACAAAGAGAAGGTCTACAAGCCTCGAATGGTTCTGACTCTGGGCAACCATGAGAATCGTATTGATAGGGCTGTTAACAACAATCCCACCCTTGAAGGGTTAATCTCAACAAAGGACTTAGGCTATGAATCAGACTGGGAAGTACATGGGTTCTTACATCCTGTTTTCATTAATGGTGTTGGTTTTAACCATTACTGGCCTGTCGGTGCTATGGGCAGACCTGCATCGTCTCCTGCTGCTATTATCAGTAAGCTACATATGTCGTGTGTTGCTGGACACCAACAAGGAAAACAAGTCGCCTATGGTAAGCGAGCTGATGGACGACCTATCACAGCTATTGTGGTTGGTAGTTATTATCTGCACGATGAGAGTTATATGGATCAGCTTAGTAACCGTCATTGGCGGGGCCTTCTCGTGATGAACGAAGTCGAAGACGGTCACTTTGATGAAATGTTTCTAAGCATTGAATACTTGGAGAAACGTTATGGACGAATGGAATCCTATCAGCAATAAACCTATTCCTGGTATGGCGTATCAAGTCACGGAAAAAGAAATAGACGAATACATGAAATCTTTGAAAATATTGGAACCAGCGCCCCAAAAAGGTGCTAATTCTAAGCAAATCTCTGGTAGTCACTATAGTGACAAAGAAATCCAGCCTTGGGACTACATTCATGCAAATAACCTTTGCTATTTTACTGGAAACTGCGTAAAATACGTGTCCCGCTGGAGAGACAAGGGCGGTATAGACGACCTCAAGAAAGCCATCCACTATCTTGAAAAGCTAATTGAACTAGAACAAGGAAAATAATGACACCCTACGCCACTTACATAGCCAAATCACGCTATTCACGATTCCTAGACGATAAAGGACGACGAGAGCACTGGCCCGAAACCGTTACTCGGTACTTTAACTTCATGGAAAAGCACCTCAAGGATAAGCACCAATATACGCTCAGTCCTGCCCTTCGTCATGAGCTTGAAGAGGCTGTGACTAACCTAGAAGTTATGCCTTCTATGAGATCAATTATGACTGCTGGTGAGGCCTTGGAGCGCCAGAACATTGCTGGTTATAACTGCTCGTACCTGCCCATTGATGACCCCAAAGCCTTCGATGAGGCTATGTACATCCTCTTGTGTGGCACAGGTGTGGGCTTTAGTGTGGAGCAGAAATATGTTAACAAACTACCAGAGATTCCTGAAAAGCTGTACGACAGCAATACTACTATTGTTGTTAAAGACTCCAAGGAAGGATGGGCAAAGGCTCTCCGTCAAATCATTGCTCTCCTCTACGCCGGTGAGATCCCGAAGTGGGATGTTTCCTCAGTTCGTCCTGCCGGTACACGCCTTAAAACCTTCGGTGGACGGGCAAGTGGACCCGAGCCTCTGGTGGAGCTGTTTAAATATGTTATCGCCAAGTTCAAAGGAGCTGTGGGGCGTAAGTTACACACCATCGAGTGTCATGATATTCTCTGTAAGATCGGGGAAGTTGTCGTCGTGGGCGGAGTGCGCCGTAGTGCTATGATCTCCCTGTCTGACCTCGGTGATGACCGCATGGCTCACGCTAAGGCAGGCAACTGGTGGGATGGTAACGGTCAACGAGCCTTGGCTAACAACAGCGCTGTGTACGAGGTAAAGCCTGATGTTGGTCAGTTCATGCGTGAATGGTCTAACATCTATGAATCTCACTCCGGTGAGCGAGGAATCTTCAACCGTTATGCTTCAGAACTTCAAGCAGAAAAGAATGGCCGTCGTAGCCTGGGTAAAGAATGGGGTACGAACCCTTGCAGCGAGATTATTCTTAGACCTTATCAATTTTGCAATCTTTCTTCCGTTATTGTTCGTAACGGCGATGATATGGATCGACTTCGTAATAAGGTTCGATTGGCAACGATTCTGGGAACTTTTCAATCGACGATGACCCACTTCCCGTACCTGCGTAAGATCTGGCAGACCAACACCGAGGAAGAGCGTCTTCTGGGCGTATCTATGACCGGTATTCTTGATAATCCGTTGCTGAACAGCGCCTATGACCTGGACCTTCCTAAGCGCCTTGAGGAGTTGAAGAATGTTGCTATTGATACAAATGCTCGGATGGCTAACGATCTTGGCATCCCTGTGTCTGCCGCTATTACTTGCGTTAAACCGGAAGGCACTGTGTCTCAGCTTACGGGAACTGCTAGCGGTATCCATCCCCAGCATAGTCAGTATTACATTCGCCGTGTGCGTTCTGACAACAAAGACCCTCTGACCAACTTCCTGAAGTCTCAAGGGTTCCCGTCTGAGCCGTGTGTGATGAAGCCTGATTCAACCACTGTGTTTAGCTTTCCTCAAAAGGTGGGTGAAGGGGCGGTGCTACGGGAGGATTTGAGTGCTGTAGAGCACCTGGACCTCTGGCTGGTATTCCAGCGCCACTGGTGCGAACATAAGCCTTCTGTGACCATCTCTGTTAACGAGAATGAGTGGCCTAAAGTCGGTGCTTGGACCTGGGATCACTTCGATGAGGTCACTGGCGTGTCTTACCTGCCCTACGATGGTGGTACGTATCGTCAGGCTCCCTACGAGGAGATCACTGCTGGTGAGTACCTCCAGATGGCTCTATCAATGCCAGAAGACATTGACTGGGACGCATTCATCGAGGGAACTGACAATGTGGAAGGCGCTCAGATGCTATCCTGCACCGCTGGCGCTTGTGAGATTGCATTCTGATGAATTGCAGTATCGACTTCATCCACGGACTCGTATTCGGTATCGCTCATGCGGATACCTTGTACGTTGAGGTTGACGAAGAAGAAATATATGAAAAGACAGGTATAGTGATATTACTTGGATTCGTTCAAATAACCTTCTTCTGGTAACTAAAAAGGCCCCTCACGGGGCCTCTTTTATGCACCTAAGAAAAGTGCTCTTTCATCGTTTCTTCGCTTCACCAGTCCAGGTAGTACCTTACCGCCTGCCTTGGTCCAGTCTAGGAAGCCTTCAGCAGCTCCTTCAATGTCCCCACGATTGTATTTCATCCGTATGGTGGACTTCTGGAGGTTCCCTAGCCCTACGTTGAAGCTAAAGCTAGTGAGAGCGTCGAGGTGGCCTTGATTAGCAGCAGTGTTAGGACAGAGACGTAGAACACCTCTGACAAAAGACTCAAGATCTTTCTGAAGAATCGCATTAACTTCCTCCATCGTAAGCTTCCTATCCCAACCGTCAGGAATAGCAAGTTGTTTACGTTGTTCTAAAGGTACTTTGATATGATTAGGGTCAATAACATGACCAACACCAACAGTCCACAACAGAGCAGGGCAACGATATGGAAGCTGTCGAACCCCTTCATGGTGTTTAATCATCTCAATGGCTTTGTCGCTTATCATTTTCCAAAGGCCCGACCACCAAAGTGGAAAGCAATAATGGAAGCAAACAGCGCCTGGGTCTCATTATCCCACAACTGGTCTGCCAATGTGGTGAAATCTACGTCCTGCTTGAATCCGTGCCAGAACAGAAGACCATCGATCATCACAAGCAAGCCAAAGAAGCCATAGGTAATCAGTGGGCGCACCAGAGCACGAAGGTTCTTAACCCACTGAGACGTACCTTCATTCAGGCTCATATCGTGGGCATACAGAGCCTGCATCTCAGCCTGCTGAGCACCGATAATGGCCTGAGTAGTCTCAGCACTGCTGGAGGTCTTAATCTCGTCTAGGCGAATCTCTTCCACCTTAGCCTGGGCAGCGTAGCCCTTTTCAAGCATGGCAAGCTCACGTTCAGTCTGCATAGCAGCCAAGGCAAGCTCGTGTTTCTTGTCAGACCTGTCCTGGAAGAAGTCCAAGAGCTTAGGCAGGCCACCCATGAGGAAACTGATAAGGGTAGACAATAAAGTTAACATAATTAGTCCTTTCTACAGAAACTTGGGAGCATTGAGGTAGCTTGGAAGACCTTCCAGCACTCGGCATAATCAGGATCATTGACCCACAGATATTCAAACTGTTTACGATCAAACTTATCTAGTAGTCTACGCTCCTGTGCATCTAGATAAAGACCATACATTAGGGTTGAGAAAACAAAGAACCAAAGAAAAACAGCTATGGATATAGCTGCTTTAATCTTAATCTTCTCTATTTTCTTGGATCGTCTAGCCTCTCTTATTCTTTTCTCTTTTAGCTCTTGAGCCATCCTGTCTTCAAGTTCAAGTGTAAGCCTGTGCCTCTCAGCAGTGAACTCTTTCCAGACCCCAGGCATATCCAGCTCATAGATAAGCATCTCCCTGAGTTCAGTCTCCATCTTCTGTAACTCATGCCTACGCATGATGTTCTCAAAAGCCTGCGCTTGGATGCTCTTGGCAGGGTCTGGAGGAGCTAGTTTGGACTCAATCTCTATCTTCTGGAGCTTCTCAGTGCCCTCCATGAACTTACCGACATGACCAGATACTTCTGAGGCTATGTCAGCAACTTCTTTACCGGCTTGTTTGGCTTCTTTATAGAGAGCCGTAAGTGCCCTTACACCTTTGATAGCTCCTTGAGCCAGCGCAAAAGCACTTATAGGGTCGATCATTGCTGACCTTGAATCGCTCCAAATAGACCAGGAACAGCAAAACCCTCTTTAGGTGCTTGCAATTCACCAGAAGCGATTTGACCAATCAAATTCTTAACTTCTTTCTGACGCAAAGAAGCCAAGGCTTTATCGGATAAATAACCAGCGCCAGCCGCTCCAAGATAGCCTAAACTAGCTGCACTTACCGGACCTTGGCCAAGCATAGCCCCTGTAAGAGCGCTACCAGTCATTGTGGATTGAGCATATCCACGTTCTGGGTTAAATTTAGACATAATTGACAACAAGGCTTCCATATCAGTAGCTTTAGCTGCCGCTTTAATGACATTCTGCTCTCTGGTAGAGAACATATTCATTTTATCTTTATTGGCTGTAAGATTAACAAGACCTCTCTTAAGAATATCTCCAATAGGTCCAGTTGCTCCTTCAATACGAGCTGTTGCAGAATCAAGAACATCTTGAATAATCTGAGCACGAGATTGATTTCTCCAATCAGTACGTGCTTTGCTGAGAATACTAAGTACATCCTGAGCATTTTTGCCTGATTGAGAAGACACATCTTTAGGTGTCAAAGAAGCCAAATATGTATCAATCTCATTAGTTACAACCTTAGCCAAACGAGCTGTATCATCTTTACCTTGAGCAAGCGAACTAAAAGCACCTCGCACCTTTTCAAGACGAGTAAAATCAATTGTAGACGCAGAAGTAATCTTGTTTAATAGATTCAAGTTATCTTCAATTGCTCCGTGAGCTTTAACAACCTGCGGATCATAGTTTTCTGATTTAAGCGTAGATATAAGCTTAGGAATCAGTTTATTTTTAACGCTATTGCTATCAATGGCAATCTTAGCATCATCCATCTCTTGATAACCTTGAGATGCACGACGACGAATACTATCAATTGTTGCAGGTTCAGTACGAGGACTGGTAAGTGCATATAAACCTTTACCGACAGCACTTCCAGTGATTGTTCCTGTTGCAAGTCCTGCAGCCAATCCAGCCCAAGGACCAGCAACTTCAGCAGTCTGTTTAGCTGTTTCTTCACCAGCAACAGCGCCTGTGGCAACTGCAGCGGCCTCAGACAAGCCACGACGAAGCGTATCTTTAGCTGTTGTTTGCTCAGCCATTGGAGCTTTCATGCCAGGAGTCATCATACCTGCCACAGCTTCAGTGGCAGTTTGAACTTTTTGTTCTAATCCTGGCTTTGGCGTAGGAAAAGTTTTCTCAAGTGCTTGCTGCTGCAGTTGAGACAAATAAGGAACACGTTGTTCAGAGCCAATCGCTTGTAAACCAAGATTAGCAGCCCCAGATAAAAAGTCTGCAACAGCATTAGGGACTGAAGAAAGACCAGAAATACCTGCCCTAGCAGTCAAGCCAAGTTGACGACCTACTTCACCCATCGTAGAAGTTTCTGCAGGAGCTGTCGCTTCAGGCGGTGTCGGATTAGCGTTTATATGAAGTTTGATTTTAGCCAAAGCTTCATCGTTTGATAATCCGTCAGGAAGATCATACTGCTGACCTTGATATTCATAAATCGGCATCTTTTTTCCTTAGTCCAATTTAATAGGATTAGCTTTAGTTCCAGACTGAGCAGGAGCCTGCATAGCAAAATCAAAACCATTCAAATTATTATTCTTATTAGCATATGCTGACATATCCTTATAATATGCAATACGTTTGCTATGAATTTCTTTGAGTTTAGCAATAAGCTCAGTACGTGCTTGCTGGCTGTTTTTAAGTTGCGGAATACGTGCTTCAATATAATCACGATCTGCGTTAGAGATACCGCCACCCAACTTGCCTTCAAGATCTTGCATAACCAGATCTTTAGCTGATTTATCATAAACCTCAGAGTTAGCCAGCGTAGCAGCAGCTTTTGGTGTCAGAAGACCAATAGAAGACAAGAACTGACCAGCGCCAATAGCCGTTCCAGCCAATGGACCAGTAATCATGTCTCCTTTGTTCTTGCTTTCCATCGTGCCTAAACGATCAAGAGCGGCAGCAGAACCTTTAGCTTGGCTTTCTGCCTCAGACAGCGCCTTAGCCTGATATTCACCACGCTGTTTAGCAAAAGAACTTTCTTGCTGTTGAATGACGGACATTCTATTAGCACCGGCAATTTTCTTGGCAATATCTCTTTTCTGCAGTTCAGCATTAATGTTGGCTGTTTGTTCAGGAGTATAATCACCATATTTGGCTTTATCACCATAACCAAGTTCATTAGCAATGGCAATAAACTCAGATGATGGCTTAACCATCTTATCAAGAGAAACCAATTCCCCTTTACCACTCAAATAATCAGTAATACTTTCAGACGTATATTTACCAGTCTTTGCCAATTCAATAGCTTTACCAGCCGCAGAAACATCAAACTTAGATTTTCCTGCCGCTGCTAAACTTGCTTGTCCTGCAGCAGTTTGTTGGAACTGTTTAGATTGAGATTCCATCAATGATTGAATTTGACCGCCTAATTGATTAGCCTCCGCTACAAAACCAGCCTGTTGAAGACGTTGGGCGTATTGCTTCAAACCTTCAATAGAAGTAACATCAACTCCCTGAGCCAACTGACGAAGCATTGTGGCACGTTTAATTGATGGGTCTTGAATGTCCACGCCTGCGGCCTGTGCCAGCCCTTGACCAAGACCTGCACCGGCTTTGTATCCCATAAAAGCCAGTTGCTGAGAAGGAGCCAACTGTGCAAACTGAGCTGCACGAGCTTCAGTCAGTTGTCGTTGTTGCTCTTCAGGCGTTAATACACCGCCAAAGAGTCCAGAAAGATCTGCTGTAGCCATTATTACTCCTTAATCATAACCGGTGATAAGATCGCCATTCTCATCAAAATAGACTGACATATCTTGAGGTTGAATATTGTTAAGGTTTAACCAATCAAAGGTATTACCTGCTGGACTGCCTGTATAAGTACCTCCAAAAGAAGCAATCAACTTAGCCACAGGATCAGACAAACCAGCGATACCGCCAGTGAGTGCCTGTTGCTTCATTTGAGCAGCTTGCTGAGCAGGAGTATACGCTCTTGCAGCGGCAGTATTCAAGATGTTTGCCACGTTAGCACCAGAGGTGGACTGCTGTGCTCCCAGCTTGGTAGAAACATCCAACGGATTCTGACCCAAGGCTTCAGCAGTGCTCGCACCAGTGAGGTACTGAGTGTACGGAGCCAGAGCAGCCACTTGATAGGCAGGAACCTGACCAAGCAGATTAGCCCCAGTATTGAACAAACCAGCACCGAAGGTAGTCTGTTGCTGACCTTGTTGCATTGCTTGAGCAGCCAACTGAGCATCCTGCTGAGCCAAGGCATTGTAGTAAGCCTGGAGCTGAGGGTTAGAAGCACCCATAGCCACGCTACCGCCAGCACCAGAGGTTCCACCAACGCCCAGACCAAGGCGACCCTGCTGGAACTGTTGGTTGGTCAACTGAGCCAACTGTTGCTCACGTCCGGGTTGCAGCAAAGACTGCTGCTGTTGCATCACTCGCTGAGCAGCCGCTTGCGGAGACTCTGCAAGGTATCCCTGACCGAGATTAAACAAACTCTGAGCAGCAGCGCCCACAGGAGCGATCTGACCAGCAGCTTGAGTGGCTTGCTCTAGATTAGTACCTGCCTGACCAAGCAAACGCTCACGCATTGCAGCAACATCAGGAGCCACCTGATAACCTGCACCAGTGAGCCTACCCTGGTCATCATAGGTGAAGCCACTAGTGCCAAACCGGGAGGTAACACCAACAGGACGGAACTGAGCAGCTTGAGCAGCCTGCTGACCTGTAGCCAGGAGGTTCTGAGCCAGTTGATTCTGTTGGCTAGCCCCGTACTGAGCAGCTCCTAGAGTACCGAGAGCGCCAATGCCCCCACTAAGCAGGCCACTTACTGCCTTTTGTTCTTCTGGTGTGAGTGCCATTAGTAAGTCCCTCCGTTGACGGTAGCATCAAATGTGCCAGATACCGTTAAATTAACCGCTGTTGCATTACCAGTCAAAGCCACGTTAGAAGCGTCAGCTTTGGAGGCAATTGCAGAAGCAATATTATCAAACTCAGTGTTAATCTCTGTTCCCTTGACAATCTTTGCAGGGTTTCCCGATGCTAAGCTATCTTTGGTAGCAAAATTAGTGCTCTTGACGTAATTCGACACTCTTATTCTCCTTGTTGTTTCAATAACTAGATTTAAACATTATCTAGTTCTGCCTGCTTTACAGAATACATCTAGTTTTTGAATAGAAAGCTCAAAGTTATTGATGACTGTTTCAATACCCAATTGAATGATGTTACCTGCTCCTCCAACCTGAACCTTCTGGTTATCAAAGATAACACCAGCGGTATACTCACCGATATTGTATTCAGCGATACCGTATTCAGCCACCTCAATGCCACTCAACTGAAGGAACTGAGAACTGTAGTTACTGCTGTAGTCAAACCCGTATTTAAGAATAACATCAGCACCTTTACCACCAATCATGGTGAAACTGATCTTCTTCAGTACCTTGATAGCTGTAGGAGAACCTAGATCAAAGTAGTTGGTGTAATAACCCATACGATAGGAGCTGGTGTTGTCCAAGTGACCAGTGTAGTAACCTACAAAGCCAGCAAAGCCCATGTATACGTCTTTAGACCGTGTAGAGAACAATGCCGTGGGCAACAAAGTCCAGGTAGTGGCCCTAGCAGCACCGTTCTGCAAGGTAACTCTCATGTCAAAGCAGTAGGTGATACCAGTGACAGGAAGAACCAGCAGGTAGAAAGCATTATTGTCAGAATACACTGCCTTGATGTCAGCCAATACTTCGCTAGACACCGCCTGTACCAGATCATCCCGGACATTCATGCTCAAGTCACGCAAAGGAGCAGAACGATCCTGAACCACTCGTTGCATTGACCTGACACCAGAATCACTCAAGAAGATAATATCCCCGCCAGTGACCTTAATAGAATCCCGAGCACAGCAGCCAATACCGCTAACAGTATCAGCCAAAGACATATTCGTAGGGTCGTTAGCGCCCTGATAGATCAGGATCTGTCTACGACCAAAGATATACAAATAATTGTTGTGAGCAGCCAAGCCTTGGATCTCATCAGAGCCAGCAGGCCACACCTGAGCTACGTTAAGCGTACCGGAAGAGCCGGTATTGAGCACATGACCAGACAGAAGATCAGAGAACTGAATAGTGTTCTTATCTGTCAGCGTAGAAGCACTCCAGGTGCGTCCATACGCGCTTATAACGCAGTTTGCACTCTGCACCGTACCTAGGTATCCAGTCTTCTCAGAAACACGCTTAAACGTGGTTGCAGACACTGTAGGATCGAAGACCAGAGGATCATGTCCTTCTTGATACAGATACATCACTCCGTTCAAAGGAGCCATCTGCCAACGATCATTACTAATCGTGGGAGCAGTACCGCCACCGCCGTAGGTAAGTACAGACAGAGTTGATCCTACCAACTTAAACAGTTTATTGTTACCAGCAGCAACAATGTAAGATGAGCCATCATTAGCAATCAATTCACCGATTGCTTTAACATTAGCGGTGCTCAGATCAGCGTTAGAGGAGTGTTTAGGAAGCCAACCCTTACGTGCCCCAATACGTCCAAACTTATCAATCACACAGTTAGAAGCAACGGTAGCATAGCCTGACTCCAGGGCCACAGAAGCATCCTGGGTGTTTACCCCCATGAATCCTGGGGCAGCAATACTGGAGGTAAGTAGTTGTTCAGACATTACGGATTCACCCAGACCACTTCTTCAAGGTAACGGTTACGCTCAATAGCCACGGCATCAGCCAAAGACAGACGATACAGTTGGTAAGCCTCAGAAGACAGAATACCTGAGTCCTCACCACGCTCAGCGATAGCCTTCGCATAAGCCAACATATTCACCAAGTGAGGAGGAACCAAGATACGATCATTATCAGCAGACAAGTCCACTTGAGGGACAATCAGGTTAAATCGCAGAGTGTATACACCATCAGGGATAGGATAGACATCAACTTGGGTGTCTCCGTTAGAATCAACACCGTTGAAGTTATAATAAGCAGGGGCACCTTTACCGCTTTGAACCAGCAGAAACTGTCTATCCATCCACACGGTAGCAGCATAATTCATCTGCGTATCGTTGGTATCATTAAGAACGTCAATCACGCGAAAGCGTGTACCAGAGCCAGTCAAAATATAGTTAAATAGACTATCAGTGGTGGTAGCCGTAAGCGTAGTGGTCAATGAGTTCCAATCATAGGCATCTTCAACCTCTCTCTTGGCATCATTGACATAAACACCAATCAGCTTGGAATAAGAGTTATCCTGCACAGAAGACACCGTAGGCTCACGGAGTCTGGTCAGTACATTATTGACCATATCAAGGTAGGTGGACATTTAGATTCCTTCTTTCTTAATCTGCTCAAATGTGCAGATAATACTTATTGTGCTACCAGCCTCACTGGTGGCTTTAACAGTATCTCCTTCTTCTAGCACAAAATAAGCATTACCATCAATCTGTTTGAAATCTTTGGTGCTGATCGTATAAGTATCTAACAAATAAATGTCTGTACTTGCGCTAGAGTCTCTCCAAACAACCGTGATATGCTTAGAAGAGCCAGATCCGTTAGTTATATGCGTAAGATTCCACTTAGCATAGTAGCCAACAGGAACTGTATAAACAGTCGTCTGAGTAGCTGCTGTAAGGTTTAAGCCTACGCTTACTTCTCTCATTTCTTCTTCTTACCTTTTTTAGCCATTCCAGCTTCGCTGAGGGCGATTGCAACGGCTTGTTTACGAGACTTAACCACAGGACCACCTTTGCCGCTATGCAGAGTACCTTCTTTGTACTCGTGCATAACTTTACCGACCTTCTTCTGACCTTTAGACATTTTAGTAGCCATGATTATTCCTTCGTGATAGGACCGCCTGATTTCCACGCATCACAGGTACGGGAACCAGCACAGAGAAAATGAAACAATTCACAGAACCCAAGATTAGCTGCTTCCATGAATTGATCTTCATAAGCAAGTTCTTTCTCGTTCTCCATGTTACCTTCCATGCCAGACTTAATACATTCCAGCATTGCAGGGGTTTGAATAAATGCAGAACAGTTACCGCAACGCATCTGTTTAACGTCCTTGGTGGGGGCGTTATACATCTTGGCTTTCTTCATCCAGAACACCTCGTTAGGCAACGAAGGATCAGGAGGACCATAGCCAAACTTCTTGAAGGCGTTATTGCGGTTCTTCAGATTAACCTGAATATCCTGAGTAGCTACAGGACAAACCTTACCGTTCAGTAAGCCTTCTTTCATGGCGACACCTTGTGAGAAACTGCTGCGTAAATAGCCCCAAAGAAGGCTCCAACGATAAGGATAGGTTTAACAGCCTTAGCCAGCCACTCAAGCACCGTAAAAGCACCGGAGGCAGCATT
>Ga0255166_1000333_pt1 | contig 17936 bp, 15 predicted proteins | sample Atl_Cont_RepC_8d_FD_186013 | JGI IMG/M metagenome (GOLD analysis project Ga0255166, IMG submission 186013) | Freshwater microbial communities from Altamaha River, Georgia, United States - Atl_Cont_RepC_8d | ecosystem: Environmental > Aquatic > Freshwater > River | place: USA: Georgia | collected...
AAAGAAGTATATATGAAGGGCTTGAGCATTTAGATTTAAATTTTTATATAGAAAATACATATAAACAATATAATAAAGATGAATTATTTGATATTTGTTCAAGATGTTATGGAAATGGATATTTATCTAAATTAAACTATGTATGTGATGTATATTTAAAATATTTTGAGCATTTAAATGACGAAAATACTCAAACAGTTAAATTTTTTAGTGGATACGCAAACTTCTGTAAAAATCAAAAAAAAGCAAAAAAAATATTAAAATCACTTTATAATTCTGAAATTATAAAAGAAGATAGACGTAATTTTACAAAATTTAATTTAGATATGTTATATCCTAATATTAGTGGTCCGATACCAAAACTCGTACATTTGATTTATTTCAAGGGTATTGACTTTGCGAAATATCATTATGCTTGTGTATTATCAATTGTAAAACATATGCCTGATTATAAGATTATTATATATAATGATGTAGAGCCAATTCATAATGCGTATTGGGATAAAATTAAAAAATACGTTACAATTGAAAAAACAGAACCACCTAGTCACTTTGATGATTTTCCACTTAAATACATACAATACAAAGCCGATGTAATAAGATTAGAAAAATTATATGAACATGGAGGTATTTATTTAGATTTAGATTTATTAGTTATTAAAAATTTTGAACATATTATAAATAGTGGAAGTGACTTTTATTTATCAGAAGAGAATAGTAAATCAGGTGATTTATTAATTAATTGTTTCTTAGCTAGTAAACCAAAAAATAAATTTATTTTGAAATGGTTAGAAACATTCAAAAGTGGTTTAAGAATGAACAATTGGGCGTATCATATTAGAAATAGTAATAAATTATTATTAGATAATAACAAACATTATATGTTGAAGTATAAAATTAAAATATTAAATAGTGAGTTATTTTTACCTTTTCCTTGGACAGAAAGAGATAAATTTATTAATATAAAAGAAAATTTAAATGATAATATACATGGAATACATTTATTTGAAACAATTTTACATAACGAACTTGCGAACAACAGTTATATTGATGAATTGGTTTCAGAATTTGATGCTTAATGATTCAATAACAATATAATTTATAATAATATATTGTTATTTTTGATAGTTTCAAACTATTGTATTTATATTTATTACAATTTAATTAATCTAATCTAAGAATTTTTTTCAATCTTGGGAAAAATCCTAACTCGTTAATTATTTTTTTCTTCTGTTCTCTTATAATATTAATTCTTTGAGACCACCAATCCTCCTCAATTGCTCTTTTTACTATATTCATAGATTTATCAAAATCATTCATGTCTAATCTAACAAATGCGTCTGGATGAATGTAATTTTCTAAGTTAGGACATCCCCAATAAAATGTTAAACATTCGCATAAAATCGATTCCCATATCTTCTCTGTAGCATAATTATATTCTGTATTATTTTCAACTGCTAAACAGTACTTATAATTAATATAGTGATTTTCTTTTCTATCATTGACTAATTGTCCTTGATAATTTTTAAAATTATGATAATTACTATGACCAAATACATCAATTAAATTTTCATTATTATTTTCCATATGTTTTATGAAATTAATACGATTTTGATGACCTATATCAAAATTTTTGGCGCTTAATATCGATATAACTTTATTGTATCTAACAGACGATATGTAATTTGGTATATTGATTTGCCACTGAACATTATTTAATCCGTTTTTATGACTTCCTACATACAAAAATTTCGTTTCATCTGGTTCGGACCATTCTTTCCAACATTTAACACCCCAATTTTTATTTTTGTCATGTACCCATGGTTCCATATGAAATATTACACTTTTTGAAGGTTCATAATATTGATATTCCTCTTTATAAGGATAATTAATTATAACATAATAATCAACATTCTCATCCGAATCAACTATTTGAAAGTTTTGCCATCTCTTATTCTCAACATCATCATATAAATTAGACCATTCTTTACAAAAATTTTTAGAATTAGACCAATTACATAATAATTTAATTCTTGTATATTTCTTATCTGGTTGATTTTCTGTAATGTTTAATTTAGTATTTTCATTCTTATTAATGTATTTTTCATAATAATCCTTTTTGATGTATATACCATCTGTTTCAAGATTAAAGAATGTTGATTTTGTTAAATTATCTATTTTATTTTTAAAGAAACCTAATGTATTAAATCCAGCCACATTTTTATCATTCAAAGCAATTTTCATAGATTCAAATATAGTATTTTGTATATGATAAGAATCATTGTTAATCTGGTCAACTTGACGTATAAAAACAAATTGATTCAATAATTCATTATATTCTTTTAATAATTTATTGTCTTGAATCGGTATAGTTTCACAATTTTTTTGAATATCAGTATCAAAATCATCAATAACAAATTCACTTCTTTCAAACCAATCCGAAAAACAAATTTGAGGTTGAAGTTCATAACAAATATTATAATTTTTTTTACCTATTATATAATCAAATCCATGTTTGATTCCATGTTTATCTATATAATCTAACATATGTTTGGCTCCCTTTTTATTAATACTATAACAAAATGTCCCTCCAAGATAAAAATCGTTGTTAAGATTTACAACTTTAATGTTTTTTGTATCAGCATTATAAATATCATAATATTTCTTTCTAGTTGAAGCATACATACTATATCCCATAAATAAGATTTCCTTTGAATTCATAACTGGTTTTAATTTGTATATATGTTCTTTAAAGTCATTTGTTAAATTAACGTCATCTTCTAGAATCAAATAATAATTATTATCTTTATCATGTAATAAACGTCTCCATAAATTAATATGACTTAATGCGCACCCCAAGAATCCTCTTCTATTGGCAAAATCATTTCCATGAAACATATCTAGTATATCGTTATCATCTAATTTCATTCCATCAACGGCTTCTATAAAATCATAATTTGATATATTATGCGATTTTAAAAGTTCAATCATTTTCTCTTTTCTATCTGGTCGTCTTAGTAAATTTACAATTTTAATATAATTTTTTTCTTTTACAAATTGAGATTCACAATTTAATTCATATGCGTTTAACACTGTTCCATCATTCCTATTTTTTGTTAATCTGCCTATATGTTTATTGGTAATTTTATTGAAAAATCCAGATTTATATCCAGCATTATTCCATTTATTCGCATAATCTAATTCAAAAAATTGGTTTGAACTATCAAAATTACCTAGTGATAATATAACATCTACTACTGTTAGAGAAGGTCTAAAACTATAATGCGGCCAATAGTGATTATTAACATAATTTATATTATTATTATTGTTGTGTTGATGAACACAGAAATCTTTCTCATCTATATAACCAGAAATTCTATAATCTTCAATGATTTCAGCATAAGACCTATTATATAATAGTTGTTTAACATTATAGTTGCTTAATTTTTCAATACCTTCAATCGCTTTATCAATATAAGATGTTTTGTCAAAAAATACAAAGTCGTCTTCCAAATGAATCCAATACTTTGGTTTTAATTCATTTAATTTATTCCAAATAATATTCATGCTTGGACGATGTCCTTTTTCGCCTTGATTTTTTAAATAATAATCAAAAAATGGATATTTTGATGTCATTTTATGTCTATCAACATCACTCGAATTATCATCAACACAAAACCAATAATCTACTTTTTCATAATCTATCCAATTTGTTAGTATAGAATTGATTGTTTTTTCAAATAAATCATAACGTTTACATGTAGTCATGGATAAGAATACAACCGGGTTTTTTTTATTTTCAAAATTATAAGATTTGTATTGTGAAAAATTTATTTTATCATATAATATATTCCATAATTCACATAGATTTGAACTGTACATATGTTTTATATGTGAGTTTAATGTATTAAACATAATAAGTAATGACTGTTCATCTGTATCATTTTTAAGACATTCTTTGTAAAAATATAAATTATTTAATGTTGTTGGGATACGATAAGTATTCATCGAATACGTTTTAATGCTATTACATATAATTTTTTTACAACATTCATATCCACTATTATAATCATTAATATAATAAGATGAAATAGAATTGTAATATTCTAATGAATTATCATAATCATTCATTGATACAAATAATTTACTATTTATATCTTCAACTATACGTTTCTTATTTTTATTCTGTGTATATAAAGCATTTACTAGATTATGAAGTCCATTATTATACAAAAATAAACTCAATCGTGTTGTATGTTCCATTCTTTCACTATCATAATTTCCAGCAAGTGTTAAATATTTTATAACCTCAAATTTATCAAAATTTTCCATTTCTTGTAATTGTTTAACAATCATTAAACATGAATAGTATTTTTCTTGACTCCAATTATTAGAATTTAGTACTTTTTTATACCATTCAATCGATTTTTCTTTATTATTAGAATCCATATAACTTTGAGCGCAATAAAACGCATATCTATTTTTTAAACTATCATCCTTTTCAACATGATAAGCATTTTCAAGAATTATAGCATCTTTTTTATATTTATCTTTATCCAAACTTCTTGCTCCTGATTTACCACTTTCAATATAATAATTACCTTCAATGTTTTCTTGTGTTTTATAATCATCTACACAAACTAAAAATTCATGTAAAACTCCAACGAATTTCCATTTTAAACGATTATTTACTAATAACGGCCGCTTATAAACAAAATCTTTACCTAATTTCATATGATACATATCATGTGTTAGCTCTGGAAGAACTAAATTTCCATGTACAGAATCATCGGCATCAAAAATTAATACATAATCACTTTTATTATAGACTGCTTCTAATGCTAATGTTCTATTGTATCCAAAATCTTTCCATTCATGTTGTAGTAATTCACCTTCTATGTTTTTATTTTTAAAAAACGTTTTAATAATATTTTGGGTATTATCAGTTGACCCTGTATCACAAATAACCCAATATGAAAAATTGAATACGCTCGTTAATTGTTCTAGCGTTTTTTCAATAACATGACTTTCATTTTTAACAATCATATTAAGTGCTATTGTTTTTAACATTGGATTCTTCAATAAAGTTTTTTATAAATTATTTTTAAGTATATATATAATTATAAATATAAGAATTATAAATATAATAATTATATATATATAATTATATGGCATTTACTAGATTTCATGATGACCCATGTAGAATCAAAAAACGTTTACAGGAAAGCACTGACCAAGGAAAATATATATTGAATGTACCTGGTAATGGAGATAAACCTTTTTATGTTGACGACCCTTATTTAAGATTACAAAAATGGGGAGGAAACTTAATGACAAATACAATTAATGTAGAGAATGATTTGAAAGGATTAACTAGACAATTAAATCGAGATTGTTTATTAGAAAACAATTATGAAAAACATTCCGCTAATTCATTTAATGTAGAATACCCTACTATTGGAACCGTGACAGACCAATCAAGAGCTACTAACCCTGCTTGGATGTCAAGAGATTTAGAACAAGTAAATTGGTATATTTTACCATTAAACCCACAAGAAAATACTTGTATGCCATTCCAAAACAATTTAAATACACGTATTATAGAAAAAGATAAATATATTCCATCGTATCCTTGCTTAGATAGAACATTTCAGATGAATGATAATAAAATGAATGAATTTAATAATATAAATCAAATGAATATATTTACAAGTAAATTTTAGAAAATTTTATAATATTTATCATTGTAAATTATTATTTCAGAATTGTATTATATAATAGTCAGTTTAATTACTAAAAAATATAATACAATTATATATATAAATGGCCGAACTAGCAATACCATTAATAGCATTAGGCAGCATGTATATAATATCAAATCAAGAAAAGAAAAAGGAAAATTTTACAAATATGACAAATGATAAAAATTATTTACCAAACACAAATAAGATTCCTGAAAATTATCCAATTTCAACTCCAGTGAAAGAAGATAACATACAGCGTTATGCAAATCCAAACCAAATAACGGATAAGTATTTTGACCCGGCGACATATGAAACGACTATTAATACCGAATTAAAAAATGAGCCAAATTTTATATCATTAACAGGAGAACCAATAAAAGGAAACGAGTTTAGACATAATAATATGGCACCATATTTCGGAGCAAAATTAAGAGGAGCGACTACAAATGCCAATATAAGCGAAACAATGTTAGATAACATGCAGGGTTCTGGTTCACAACAATTTAGAAAAAAAGAAGTAGCTCCGTTATTCAAGCCACAAGATAATGTACAATGGGCATATGGTATGCCAAATCAAAGTGATTTTTATCAATCTAGAGTAAATCCTAGTGTTAAAATGTCAAATATTAAACCTTGGGAAGAACAGATTGTAGGACCCGGATTAGACCAAGGATATAGTACAGAAGGTTCACTTGGTTTCAATTCTGGAATGGGAGCAAGAGAGAAATGGATGCCATATACAGTTGATGAGCTTAGAGTTAAAACAAACCCTAAAATTACATTTGGATTACAAGGACATGAAGGACCTGCTATATATCCAGTCAAAAACAGAGGTGTATTAGGTAAAGTAGAAAAATATTTACCAGATACTTATTATAATAATACACCAGATAGATGGTTAACTACAACAGGTATTGAAAAGGCTCAAACAGCAAGAGGAATTGAAGTATTACAAGATGTAAGCAGACCATATACTACACAAGAATATTTTGGAACAAGAGGTAGAAGCGAAGGCGAAGCTGGTTATGCTCCTCAAAATTATGAAAAATCAAAACGTACTGAACAAACATGTAATGTAATGGCTGCTCCTTCTGCGGTTGGACAAAATCCAGCTTCAACTGGTGATTATTCAAGAGATAGTTATAATTTTTTACCGACAAATCGTACTACAACATGCTATAATGATACTGGAATTGTAGGAGGTGTTGTAAAAGCTGTTGTAGCACCATTATTAGATATACTTCGTCCAACCAGAAAAGAAAATGTTGTAGGGAATGCCAGACCCTATGAAAATGTAAAAAGCTATGTTCCTGCGAATGCGGTCTATAATCCAGCAGACAGAACAAAAACAACGAATCGTGAAATGCTAGTAGATAAATTAGATAACAATCATTTAAATGTTCAAAATCAAAGAGACGGTGGTTATACTGTAAGCGCCCAACAGCCAATCGAAAATAATCGTGATTCAACCAATTATTCTTATATAGGTTCATCTGGAGGACCCGCGAATCAAGCTGGATTAAGAACATATGATGCTGAATATAATCAAAGAAACAATGTAAACAAAACGTATTTAAATCGTCCAAATCAAGGAGGAACTCAAATATTTAATCAAACTGATAATATTAAGATTGATAAGATTGATAGTGATAGAGATAATAATAGATTATGGGTAAGAGGTTCAGGACCTACTGTAGCAACCGCATCTCCTGCTCCAGAAACATATGGAAAATTTAATGCTAGACAATATTATGACGAAAATATCAATTGTGAGAGAATTCAACCAGATATACTTAACGCGTTCAAAGAAAATCCATACACGCAAAGTTTAAATAGCTGGGCTTAATCATGATAATTATATAATTAGTTGGATTTATGTAATTTGCGGAATTTATATAATTTATAAAATTATTATATAAATATAATTGTAAATTATCATATAATAATTCGTTTATGGAATTAGATGTACATAAAAATATATATGATAAATTGGAGTATTTTATCAATATTAATAAAATACCAAATATCATATTTCATGGTCCGAGTGGAAGCGGAAAAAGAACACTAGTTAATAATTTTATAAAAATGATTTATTGTAATGATAAAGAAAGCATTAAATCGTATGTCATGTATGTAAATTGTGCGCATGGCAAAGGTATTAAATTTATAAGAGAAGATTTAAAATTTTTCGCTAGAACACACATAAAAAATGACTGTTTTAAAAGTGTCATTTTATCTAATGCTGATAAATTAACAATTGACGCTCAATCAGCATTAAGAAGGTGTATTGAATTATTCAATTATTCTACTCGTTTTTTTATCATAGTTGAAGATAAATATAAATTATTAAAACCTATATTATCGCGATTCTGCGAAATATACTTACCACTTCCAAATATTAATAAAAATCATAGTAATTTAAATAGATATCATATAGAAAATACTTATAATTTTACAAAAGAAAATAAAAGTAAATTATTATGGATAAAAAATAAAATATCAACCAAAAAATCATCATTAAATGATTATTTCGTGTTATCGTCGAAATTATATGAAAAGGGATGTAATGCTCTTGAATTATTAGATGTTATAGAAAGTTTAGATATTGATGAAGTCAAAAAATATAAAATTTTATTGATAATAACAAAAGTAAAGAGAGAATTTAGAAATGAAAAATTGTTAATGATGTATATTTTATATTTATTATATTCTGAATCACCTTTTGACAATGAAAATATTTCATTTATATAATATTTTAAAATACGAAATATTCATAAACGATTTATTTTAGTGATGTATTCTTAAATAAGTTTAAATTAATATTATTAAAAATACAATAATAATATTATGGATGATTTTTCTGTAAATAGTTTAACAGAATCACAAAACGAGTGGTGCGCAAGATTAGTCTCTGTATTAACACCTTTAATCATTAGTGGGTTTAGATCTATTTTTGATGAAGCTTGGAAATTATGTGTTGAAAATAACGAAGAAAGTAAATATTTAATGACATTTCAAAATTTTATTGCTAGAATAACAAAATGGAATCCAACTATGATAAAAGATGAAACAGATAGAATAAAACAATCGAGCGGATGTGGATATTTAGAAGAATTAGTAACATGTGTTCATATTATAAAATTAAAAGCACTTACATGCGCAAGAGCGGGACAAAAACAAAAGAAGATAGCTGTTAATATTCCTCCATTAGAAGATTTCATACACAAAATATACATTAATTGCGCTAGAAAAATATACACCAATGTATACTTATTTGACAAATCATGTCCTCCATTACAAATACAAAAACATAATAGAGAGTTAGAATTAATCATTAAAGAAAGTATATTATTAACTATAAGAGATAGTATTCCAGTAGAGAATTTATTAAGAGCTTATTTAGATGAAACACAAGAAACAGATGTGGAAGTAGAAGAAAAGGAAGAAATTATTGAAACTGTAATTCCTCCTGAACAATTACCTCCTCCACCAGAAGTACCTATTAAACCACGTGTTACTGTAGGCGGTGAAGGCGAAAGTTCCGTCGGTATTAAATTCAATGATACTGATTATGTAATGGATAAAAAGGGAAATGAACAAACAGTCGAAGCACCAAAAACAATTGAACGCTTAGAACAAATAAGTGAAACAAATTATAATAAAAGAAAATTAGAAGAAGAGGATGATGAAAGTAGTAATGAAGACCCCTTACATATTGGGGGCGATATATCACTAGATGATTTAGATGTATTTGATATGTCAAAACCTAGATTACCTACTACGTTGAATGACGACCCTATTATTGATGTTGAATTATTATAAAGATAAAATAAATAAACAACTAAATAAACAAATAAAAATATTTTACAATACAATAATCATTATATTATTATCCTTATATTTGCGTTAAATATATAATTAGATTATTTAAACATATTTAAATGGAAAATATATTTGTTTTAGGCGCTGTCATATCAATTATTTTCTTTTTGTGTAAATTTTTAGAAATGAGGTTTATTTTGAAAGATGTAAAACCACTAAAATTTTTAATTCGTGAAACACTTCATGTATACATAAGCGTAATCATTGGTTTGTTTATAGCAAATCAATTTAATTTAATAAAAGGTGCTGTTGATAATATGACAGGAGGAGGAGTAAACGTATTTGTAGATAATCCTGGATTTTAAAATTACATAGCACAATCTTCAAAATTAACTTTCATATAACCTTTACATAGCCTTGTCATATCACCATCATCTTGCATTTCTACAATTGTTTTATTTATTTTTTCTAGAATATCCGGTAAATTTTTATTAATAACAATTGTAAATTCATCATTTACTACCGGATTTAAAGTAGAATCTAATTGTAAATTATATGGACTTTTATCTATAGCATTTACTATAACATTATAATCATCTAACCAATACTCATCATAATTTGATTTTTGAATTTTATCAATAATTTCCTGATTTGAAGTATTTAAAGATGGTTGTTTTCCTATATTCTTAACATAATCCACATAAGAAGTACCTCTTAAAACATTTATTTTTTTAATGGAGTTATATTCTTCGTCTGTAATATAATCAGTTGTTTTAACTATAATATTAATTGCTTGAGCGACAACAATTGTGAAAAACACATACCTTATGAAAATCCAAAGACCATTAATTACTTTTACTTTGGTTTGTGACATATTTTTATTTGGAGTTATAAAATCTTTTATATTTGTAAAAAATATTGTATATGTATCATATAATGATTCTAAATAAGGAATATTTAACATATACATTCGTATTAATGAATAAACAAATAATATAAAAAAAGCAGCAATGAATAATAGTTTTACTATCCGATTTGTTACAAAATTTTTCAATGAACTATCATTACGTTTTCTATAAACTTTCATTTTTGAAACAAAATAAGGTCTTGAATATGATGCTAAATCATACCTTCGATTTATTACACTAAATTCTGCCAAAGCAATATCATATTTTCCTTCACTCAAATCTTTTAATGTATCGTCGTATTTCCTATTTATACATATAAATTCATAATCTATATTATATTTATCCGCCACTTTTTCCCATATTTTAACAGTTACTCCTGTTGGTTTAATATCTTTATCACAATTCGCAAACGGAAGCGCATCTTTTAAAACCGCAACTTTTAATCTTCTATTTTTATCAAACTGTGTATAATTGTACATATATATTGTTATGATTTTAATAATAATAAAATTATTATTATTAGATACTATACTAATTTAACGACATATTGTCAATATCCATAACATTATTTAAATTCGATTTTTTAATTTTGTTTTTCGATACCAAATATTCTGAAAATAGTTTTCGACTTAATTGAGATTCAGGTGTATGATTATGAACTGTTCTAACTATCATCTTATATAATTTAAAATCAGGATATCTCTCATCTCCATTTGTTTTATATATAACATTTCTACCTTTATCATCCTTACACCAATCTTCTATCAATAGTTTTATTTTATCATTTTTATCATCATGACACATAATATCATACATTGAACAAGCCAATCTACATAAATCAAAACTATAATTTGGTTCTAGTCTTGGTTTTTTATCATTCATGTATGGTTCAAAATTATACTGTGTAGACGCATCGCCATTTTTATGAAAACTGTCACTACAATATAAAAAGTCATTGTATCTATAAATTGCTCTACCAAAATCAATTATTTTATATATTTTACCATAAGTGGGAACCTTATAATAATTATTATTATATTTGTAATATAAATATTTTATATCTGTTGAATTATACATTATATTATTTGTATGTAAATCATTATGTGTAAATTGAAATACTTTTTGGTATGTTATCAATGTCATGATTATCTGCATCAATATAGAATTCCATTCATCGGTTGATATATCATTATCCATCATATATGAATCGAGTGTATATTCACATTTTTCTAAACATATAATTGATACTGGAAATTTAGTAATTGTTAAATTAATAGATTCTTCTTCTGTACTCATTGTAATCTCTGTAACATCACTATCATATGTATAATATGAACCATCCTCAGAATTACATATTGCATCATCATCGTCATCATCATTCTCGTCATCAGTAAATTTATTTGAATTAAATTCAGAATCACTACATGATGATGTATGTGATGTTCTAGAAGAACAGTCGCTACATGTAGATATTGAATTATTCAAGCTAGATGATTTTTTTTTGCTCATATTTTCATGATTCAATTCATTTATATTATCTAATAACAATAAATCAAATTCAGTATTTTCTTTTACATGTATGTTTGAATTTACATCAACATCTAAATCTGTATCTGTATCTTTGCCTTCCTTTATATGATTATCATGATTATCGAAATTCAATTCTATTACATCAAATTCTGATAATTCATTATTATCACTATTATTTATATTTAACTTTGATTTATAGCATCTACTATCACTATTAGATGTATCGTATTTTTCATCTATCATAAATAATTTATTTTTATGTTCATGGAAAAATTTAGATTCTAATAATAAATCTAATTCGTCTGTCGCATTATAAATAAAATTATTTTTTAATCCTAAAAATGAACCATAAAAATTTAATCCATGAACAAAATTATATTTATTTAAAAGTTTACTTGATAAATATGAAAAAAATCCATCTACATATGCAGAATTATTCATATCTCTTACTTTAGCATGACTATTCAGTTTTGAAATATTCGGTAATTCTAATAAATTTGAATCATTTATGTCATATTTACCTACCGCATATTTAATTGGGTCTAATAAAGGACTTAGTTTAAAAAAAACATTTGATTCTGTTTCAATATTTGATTTTGTATCTTTAATTACACTATTAAATGAATATAAACCATTATCTATTTTATTTGTAATTCTATAAATATAATTATGATTATCTAAATTCACGTTATTATAATTTGTATTATTTAATTGAAATAATTTATTATATATAGGTATATAATTTTGACATTTTTCAATATCTAACTGTTTTTCTAAATCTTTAAACAATAATAGATTATTTCTCTTTTGATAAGTTAAATCTAACATTATTTAATTAATAAAATAAAAAATAATAATAATTTTAAACTAAAATATTGCGTATTCTTACATATTTTTTTTTCTTAAATTTTTCTAATATATCATATCAATGTCGTTAGAATTAAAAAAATTTGATATGCGTAGTATTAGTTTTAAACCAGATGAAAATAAAGGTCCTGTTGTTGTTTTAATTGGAAGACGTGATACTGGTAAAAGTTATTTAGTAAGAGATTTATTATTTTATCACCAAGATATTCCAATTGGTACAGTTATTTCAGGTACAGAAGCAGGTAATGGTTTTTACAGTGCTCATGTTCCAAAATTATTTATACATGAAGAATACAATACTGCTATTATTGAAAATATTTTGAAAAGACAAAAATTAGTATTAAAAGAAGTTAAAAAAGAAATGGAACATTATAAAAAAAGTAATATTGACCCTAGAACATTTGTAATATTGGATGATTGTTTATATGATAATGCTTGGACAAAAGATAAAATGATGCGATTATTATTTATGAACGGAAGACATTGGAAAATCATGCTTATTATTACAATGCAATATCCATTAGGTGTACCTCCAAATTTAAGAACAAATATAGATTATGTTTTTATTTTAAGAGAACCATATTTAACAAATAGAAAACGTATATATGAAAATTACGCCGGTATGTTTCCTACCTTTGAAAGTTTTTGTCAAGTCATGGATCAATGTACTGAAAATTTTGAGTGTTTAGTTATAAACAATAACGCAAAATCAAATAAATTACACGACCAGATTTTTTGGTATAAAGCAGAACCGCATCCACCATTTAAATTAGGAACAGATGAATTTTGGGAAGTTTCGAAGGGTCTCAATTCAGACGACGAAGAAGATATATACGACCCGAATTCTGTTAAAAAAAGAGGAGCTGGTCCTAAAATAAATGTAAAAAAATCAAAATGGTAAAATGTAGATATATTTGATTTGTATTTTATAATTATATAATATAAATGAAATTATTAGTTCTCATCATTGCGCATGATGACCCTATTTATATTGGAATGCAGGAACAATGGAAACGTTATATGAATAACTTTGATAATATAAAATGTTATTTTATTAAATATAAAACAGATATAGAAAACTATGCGATTATAGACGAATCTGCTAATACAATTTATATAAAGGGCAAAGAATCATTAATACCTGGATGTCTTGATAAAACCATAAAATCATTATATTATTTATTAGACAAAAATTATGAATTTGATTATTTACTTAGAACAAATCTATCAAGTGTATGGAATTTTGACATTCTATGTGATTTTATTAAAAATAATAAGTTTTTGATTGCTGGCGTTCAAGGTAAGCATAAACTTGATAGGGTACATTTTGTTAATTTTATAGCCGGTTCAGGTATATTACTTCATATAGATATGTGTAAAATTCTAATGAATAATCGACATTTATTAAATTATAATATTATCGATGATGTGGCATTAGGTATACTTTTAAAACAATACATTAATAGCAGTTTGAAAGTTTATTTAAATCGATTTGAAATGTATAATTATGAAAACAAGCCCTATTTAATTAATAAAAATATGATACAAAATTATTCACATATAAGATGTAAATGCGATAAAAAACGACAAAATACAGTTGAATTAATGAAAATAGCAATTAATTTAATATATAATTAATTTTATTTACTTTATCTAATCTGAATGTCAATAATTTATATTATATTATATTATATTATAATTTATATTATATTATAATATATGATTGGAGGCGATAAAGTACCAAAACGATATGTACCTCGTTCTTTGACGCGACAAGATACTCAACTCATAAAACGAGAATTAAATAAATCAAGAAATAAATATAGAAAAGGAATTTATTATACACGTAAAAAAGTAAAATCATTTAAATCTAAACCATCAAACCATATCTTGAATGCGAAACGCATTTACGGAGTTGATGAAATTATTCCAAATAAACTATTGGCTAAAAAAACAGGATGTTCAATCAATGCTTTGAAAAAAATAGAAAATAAAGGAATGGGAGCATACTATTCATCAGGATCGCGTCCAAATCAAACAGCACAATCATGGGGAAGAGCAAGATTAGCTAGTTCTATAACGGGTGGAAATTCTTCAATTGTTGATTATTATATACTAAAAAAGGGATGTAAACCAAATAGTTTAGCGTTAAGATTGGCCAAAAAAACAAAAAAACTAAGACATGGACCTTATGTAAATATATAATAAAATATAATATAATATTGTTATATTATGTTTACGTTTACGTTTATATTGTAAGTTATTTATTTACACTGAATTTTAAGTTCTTTAATTGTGATAATCCATGGTCGTTGTCACTCGAAGTAAGAATATTCTCTCCTTCAAATAATTCACGACGAATATCAGCAGATGTTACAACATCACTTTGTAGAAGATTTTCCTCTTGTGTGTTCATATCTCTGACACTAATCAAATTACCTTCTTCGTTTAATGTTTGTGTAAGCTTATTTCCACTTTCAAGTGCCTTTTTCTTATTATCTTCAATTGCTTTCTGTTTAGCCTCTTTGACACGCTTATCAAATTCTTCCTTCGCCTTCTCTTCATTCTTCTTCTTCTCATGCATTAATTGATTCAACTCATCTTCCATATATTCAACGCGACCTGTCTTGTATGCCTCAGGATGAAATGGCATCCACATACCAACAGGTCCTACATAAACATCATGATGTGGGTCTAATTCTCTTAGTAACTTACATCTAATTTCCGCTTCTTGTTGTGTAGGAAAGCAACCTCGTACTTTTAATCCTCTTATAGATGTTTGAAAGTTTGAAATATCATTGAATTCCTTTTCTAATCTTTCTTCATTATTGTCTAAAAATGATTTATAATCATCGTTTAATGTGTTTTTAGATAAAGCTTCTTTCTCTTCTTTTACAAATTCTGTTAAATCATCATATAGATTTGTAAAATTCAACGAATATTTATAAGAAACGAAATTTAGAAACTGTGTATATTTTTCAAGTGATTTAGACAAATCCCATGATTTTAAAAATTCTTCCATGAAATACATTTCACGTTGTTTCAAAATATGCTCTGGTGAAACAAATGATACACAACAAAATTTTTGTCCAGAGATTGGTCGGTCTTCGTCTAATAAATCAACATATTTAGGATTTTCACTTCCATCTAAATTAAATTTATACTCCATATTTTTATTTCTGGATTCTTTAGAAAAAGACATAATTATAATATTTAATACATATATATTTTTAAGCTTTTTAACAAATAAAATATATTAATTTTTTTCTTATTAATTAATATATAAGATGAACATTTTAAATGTTTTAGACGTAAATGAATTACTTAAACGTTTAATCAAATATTTAGTCGAGGGTCTTTTTGTAGCAATCGCAGCGTTTGCTATCCCCAAGAAAAGTTTATCATTAGATGAGATTGGATTTATTGCCCTAACTGCTGCCGCTACCTTTAGTATTTTAGATACATACTTACCTGCCATGGCCGTTAGTGCTCGTTCTGGTGCCGGATTCGGTATTGGTGCTAACTTAGTTGGTTTCCCAAGATAAATATGAAAAGTCAAAATATTTATTTTAAATCTAAAGACATTTAACTATATAATTATAATGTATATGATTGACGATAATTGTATACATTTTAAATTACTAACATCTGATAATTTATTTGAATATTTAAATGTTATTACAAATCTATCAAATACAACTGAAAAAAATGATAATTTATTAAATTTTATGACATTTTGTGAAATAGCTGAATTATATCCCAATATTCAAATATGGTTAATAGAAGATTATTATAATAAAACAATTATTGGTTGTGGTACAATTATAATCGAACCAAAATTTATACATAATTGTGGATATGTATCACATATTGAAGACGTTTGTATTATACCGGAATATCAAGGCAAAGGATATGGTAAAAAAATAATTCAACAATTGATTGATATTTCAAAAATAAACAATTGCTATAAAATTATATTAAATTGTAGTCAAGACAATGAATTGTTTTATGAAAAATGTGGATTTAAGAAAACAAATACACAAATGAGTATTTATTTTGATAATATTCAAATAAAAAATAATCAATTAACAAATAATTAAATTTAGTAAAATGTATTAAATATATATTTAAATTTTAAATAAACATTAATGAATAAACCTAGATGTGTTCACAATTATTTACAAGTTTGTGAAACAGGCGCAACACCACCAGGAATTGTGGATTTTTTAAAGGGAACAGTTGCTTTATTTAAATATTCAAAAACATATGGATATAATTTATATATTAATAAAGATGTACATCCAGTTTTCAAATATTTTGAAGATTGTGAATATTATGTACATGATGGAAATATAAATAATTGTAAGACGTATGAATTATTATCACAAGCAGACGCAGTTTACGTAGACCATATAATGGAAACATTATTTAAGAATCATATGTCATTTCATATACTAACAAATTGTTTTATAGAAAATAAAAAAAAAACGATTACAAGAGATATCGACAATGAAACAAAATTATTTATTCAAAAATTATTAACTCCATCTACTATTTTAAAAAATAAATTAAATGAAGTATATACATATTTTTCAATATCAAATGAAGATAGATATCATTGTATCCATATTCGATTTGGAGATAATTTTCTTGTATCAAGTGATATAGATTTATCAATTATACATACAATTAATAGTACAATACAAAATATCATTAATGAGAATACTGGTATTAAATTAATTTTAATATCAGATTCATCTAATATGTCAAATGAATTAATCAAATATCATACAAATTTATTATATTGGAATAATAAAAAAATACATATTGGTATTTTATCAAATTATGATGAAAACGCATTAGTAGATACATTAACAGATTTATTGATTTTATCAAAGTCTAAAAAAATATATACTATAAATATCAATACTAATCTTTTAACAACATTCAGTCCATTTATTTCTGAAATATACAATATAGATAATATAATTTACAGATTAGTAAGATAATTATAAATTATACAGTTGGAATAAATTCCCAATCTAATTCTTCACATATTTTTTTC
>Ga0255166_1000334_pt1 | contig 17934 bp, 22 predicted proteins | sample Atl_Cont_RepC_8d_FD_186013 | JGI IMG/M metagenome (GOLD analysis project Ga0255166, IMG submission 186013) | Freshwater microbial communities from Altamaha River, Georgia, United States - Atl_Cont_RepC_8d | ecosystem: Environmental > Aquatic > Freshwater > River | place: USA: Georgia | collected...
GCCTTAGCTGGCGGATATTTTGTATACTTAACAATTAAATTACTGCTTCAGGGTGTTTTGGGCAGCATAAAAGGTATGCAGGGTATAATTATTGCTTTAGATAATCGTGTAAAAACTATGAATCACGATGTGGTTCGTATCGATACTATTGTGAGTAACGCATTGGGCTTAAAACCCGATGTTGACCGTATTGCTCGTGCAGACGGTAAAAATGATGCAAGAAGAGATTAATGTTATACGTAGATTATCAATGGGATTGTAGTCCTAATGGAATTATATTAGATGAAGAATTCAATTCTGACAAGTTGGGTTGGAAGGGCGGTGACTATTTTAAATTAGTTAATATCAACGGTCGTCAAATGTTAGTTAAAGTAACAGACCTTGAAAAATTTTTAATTAAGGGAGCTACAGAAAGTGAGCAAACTAAGTGAATGGTATGATTCATTGCCCGAGCATACCAAAGAATATCTAAAACGTCAGCCTGTATGGCATGATAGTGATCTGTATAAATCTTTAGCGATAGGAGCGGTCGTGGGATTTATCATAGGATTCGTTTTAGGCTACGAAGCAGCCTGGAAACCTGTGATTCAAAGTTTCAGACCTTTAATAGGTTAATGTTATTTGAAGCATTTATGGTTTTTTATCTGCTAGAATGTTTGGTGCTGATTTCTGTAGCTGTGTGGTATTTTTACGAGCCGAAGAAACAGACAAAGAAAATTTATAACCCTTGGGGATTCTGGGGTAAGGAGAAATAAATGGATGTTGTAGAACTCATTAACAAATATGGTTTTCCTATCGTGATGGCGGTAGGATTAGGTTACATTATCAAATATGTTTGGACCTGGAGCACTCAAGAAGTTAAACCAGTTATTTCAGAAGCCAACACAGTTCTTGTAGCTCTAATTGATCGCATCCGTATGCTAGACAACGACCTTATTCGTTTAAATCAAAAGGTTAACACTGTGTTACATCTTCGCGGTAAGATCATTGAAGGCGATCGTGTTATGGAGCAAATGAAAGTAGAGAAAGAAGCTAACCAAAAGTTTGATGAAGCTTCTAAATTAGATGATAAGAAAACTGCTGCTTCTGGAGAAAGTTAATAGTTAGTAGCGATAAATTCTGCTTCAGGAATACGTGTATGCGTATTCTTTGATCCTAAAACGACTACTATCCTTCTTCCAACATCTGTATCTAACATCATAACGATACATCCGCCGCTGGCTCTAATCCACCCTGTTTTACTTACTATGAAGTCGTGACGCTTGCCTATAATAGGATTGGTGTTACGGAATATTAACCATTTCTTTTTGAGTTTAATTTTAACTTCACTCATGCGACTGGCTTCTCGTATCTCTGGATAAAGTTGCGCAGCCTTAACTAGCTTGATTAGATCATAGGCGGTGCTGACATTCATTACCCCCAGCCCTGTCGGATCTACAAATTTACTGTTAATCATTCCAAGTTTCTTAGATTTAGAATTCATGGCCTTTACACATTCGTTTCGACCGCCCGGATAATTTTGACACAAGATTTCGGAAGCTCGATTATCAGAATGAACTATAGCTAATTGTATCAGTTCTCTACGTGTATAGGGTTTAATAAATTGATCAAGATCTTGATCAGCATCTAACACTACTATAACAGTCATTAATTTTGTTATACTAGCAATACTACGTTCTTGATAGATATTTTCACTTTGTATTATGTCGCCTTCACCGTTGGCTACTAGCCAAGAAACCGCAGTGATGTCTTTCGCCAAGACAGGCAAAGACAGCAATACTAGAATCAAAAATAAAAATTTCTTCATGGTCTGCAAATAGTTGTGGGTTTGATGCCATTCAAACTAAAGCATTTAAGAAAGTTTTCCATATCGTCATTGATACTAATCATTTTGGCTGGCGCCATAAATTTGTATTGTAACATCAACCAGACGGTATAGTCAAACCACCAATCTAAGGGAGTATACATCATTTTTCGTGAGCGATAAACTCGCCGTTCCAGTTATCTGGTAGGTCTTGTTGTTTCATAAACTCACAACGCTCAATCCAAATCTTATAATACTTGTCCATTTGACCTCCAAATGTTCCGGTTAATTCTTTACACATTGCCGCAGCTTCGTCAAACTTTTTAGCCTTATATCGTGATTGCATTGTATTATAACGAAGCAGATCCTTGCTCCAATCTGCTCCGTTTGGACGTAATGCTGTATAAATTAAGTCTGCTACTGATTTACCTTTTGGTTGTAAGTTATCGATACACAAATAGAAGAAGTCGTCTTTAGTTCTATTATATGTTTCAGCACCAATAATACACAGCACACCATAAGCCTTACAACGTGCTTCTAAACGTGCGGCTGTTGAAACCATATCGCCTAAAATGTCATAACTGTGCCTATCAGTTGATCCCATCTCGCCGATGAAGCCAATACCTGTGTTACAACCCCAACCCATTGCGGCTGGTGGTAAACCTTGTGCTTCCATTTCTTTAGTGTAAGCATCAACAGCATCTAACATCTGCAATCCAACGGCAACGATGGTGCGAGCATGATTTGGATCTTCAATAGGAGCACCATGTATGTGCATTGACGCATCGCCTACATATTTGATAACCATACCCTTGTTGTCCATGATAGGACGACTGATAGCATCCATGTAACCGTTCATATACTTGCCCAGGCCAGCAACGTCATCTCCATAGTGTTCACCAATGGGTGTAAATCCACGTAAGTCACTAAACATAACTGATACGTCTTTACGCACACCACGCTTGATTAGGTCTGGATCTTTCTGTAACATCTCTACTACTTCTTTTGAACAGTATCCGGCAAACTGTTTCTTTATGGCTTGCTTCTGTAAGAACTCTGAGACGAACTTGACGCCGTAGGCATGCAGAGCGACCAGGAGTAGGCCAACTCCAGGGGCAGTAGCGTCAAATAACCATAGAAAGCTATCGAACACAATAAAACTACCAACGACCATGCCACCAACCAACGCCACTGTTGTAATAAGACCTGCATATACATACCTCGTTAAAAATAATAATAAGATGCCTGCTATAGCAATGGTTAGTATTTCGACACCATCAGCGTAATCAGGACGTTGTATAACCACATTGTTAAACATAGTGCCTAATACTGCTGCTTGAACTTCATGTGGCCATACTGAACCAACTGCTGTAGGCACAGGATTACCTAAACCGGCTGCTGCTACTCCTACAATAACTACGGCGCTGTTAAAATCTTTAGGCAGTTCCGTCATCGATACTGATTGAGATCTTTGACTCCAATCGATCCACACACGACCTAGGTTGTCTGTGCTTATAGGACCAAATTGCGGAATACGCATTTTTTCAACACCGCCTTCGAACAGTTTTATCTGTGTAGTTGAGTCACCAGCAGCTACACGCAGAGCTTCCATGGCTAGGCTTGGATACACTCTGCCATCTACAGCTATCACCAAAGGCATACGTCTGTTTACACCGTCTACTTCTGGAAGTGTGTTCACAATACCAACTCCGGCGGCACGACGTTCTATATCTGGAATATTAGCTATAATGCCTGGATAGGAGATGATCATCTCCGAAAATTCTGCACCTATAACTGCTGTGCCCGGCTGCTTGGGAGTATTCTTCATACGGTCCGCAGGCATGTTAGGTATGACTACTGGAAACTCGTTTAGAGTTGCTGCCATCGAACCGTCACCGCCCTGACGATCCTTTTCAGTCATCAGCACGTTGAAAACCACTAGTCCAGCATTGCGTCTATAAAGATCTTCTATAAGTTTAGCATAGATATCTCTGTTAAAGGGCCACTGTCCGTATTTGTCTAGGGCGTTTTCGTCTATGTTTACCGTAACGATATTATTTTCTGTGGGGATTTTATTAGTTATTAGTGTGTCAAAGTAGCGTAATCTTACACTTTCTACAAAGACAGGATCGGCGATTCTTATACTTAAAATAAGTGCCAATGTAATCAGTGCTGTCCAAGGACTGACTAATACTTTTTTAAGGCTTAATTGGTGCAGCACGGGCAGGGAGATCTTCAACTTCATCACTATGTCCTAGAGTAGTTCCACCTACATTTCCAGCAGAAAATTTCTTACAACCTTCTCCGGGTATGTTTATACAGTTAGGTGGGGGTGGTGCAAAAACAGGTTTAGGCTGTGTGGCACAGCCTGCTAAAATTGTTGTTAATAATACGAGCGTTTTACGCATATACTATTTACCGTAAAAAAGCCCGCCGAAGCGGGCTTGTAGTTGGGCTATGCCCTATTATTGTTATTATTAGAATCGATAAATTACATTTGCCCCATAAACATTACTGCCGCCTTGATTTGTTTCTAGTCTGTCTGCACGAATATTAAATGTCAAGTTGTCTTTTTCTTGGCTGAGACCTACTCCTAACTGTTTAACTCCATCTGTGTGATATAATGCAGTAGCATTGAATATTCCTTTCTTAAGAACTGCACCTGCTGTAGCATAACCGTAGTCTTGGTTTAGATTATTAACTCTATTAGATACAGTTACTCCTGGTAACACATCGATGTTGGCCATATAACCGTTCGCTGATCTCTGTCCGTATGTTGCACCTACTACTGGACGAATCATTTCGTCTGGACCAAATCCAGGACCAACAGCTTTTACAGAAACACTAGTATCTTGTCCTCTAGTCTTGCCTGTAACATTTGGTAAGCTGGTGTTGAATGCCTGTGTGGCTAACAATCTACTGTCGCCGGAAGTTGTAACATTTACACTAGGTGTTGCTGAAACATTATAATCAGTCATGCTGTGCTGAACAGTTCCGCTGATATCAAACCCTTCAACATCTTTCTTGGTTAATGTAGCACCTAACTGAACAGTCTCGGAACCTACAGAACTAGCATTGCCGGATAAGCGTGTGTCAATCTTATTGATACCGAATCCTAATTTTAAATCACCTTCGATATCTTTGGAATGTCCTACTCCCAATACTGTAGAATGTCCGCGATATCCGTCTGTGCTATGATCATAATATCTATAGGTTAATGTCTTACCGAACTCGGTATTTCTATTGATCATTGCCTGTAGTTGATTTACAGTTGCGATCTGGTCAGTTCTTAAACCTACTGAAACCGCATAGTTAGCACTACGTCCAATACTGTCATTTGTTACTACATCATAATCGCCTGTAACAGTTGATGTTGTGGTAGCAGTAGAACTAGTATCTGTGTATGTGCTGGTTGGTGCAAAATCATTTGCTGTTACTGTGGTTGTGGTTCTATCATAAGTGAATCTAGTTGGAGTTGTGATAGTATACAACTCGTTAGCAGTAATTACACCTGCTGTAGAAACTGTCAGTGTCTTAGCACCTTGAACTGATGTAGGTGTATTTCTTGTGTTTACTAGGCTTGAATTATCAATACCGTTTGATACCCATACAGCATCGCCTATTGGTGTAGATCCTGTAGCAACATCATTGTGAGTAACATCAACATTGTGGTAGTATGTTTCTGAAGCTGTTAATGGTGTTGTGGCAGTAGAAGTAGTAGAACTGTCGCTATATGTTGTAACGATAGTTCTCGGTGTTGTAGTTACACGACCAACTTCTGTAGTAGTCAAACTGTTATAGTTTCTTGTTAAGTAATTGCCTGCTACTAATGATGTTGACAACACCACCGAAGCTCCGTTAGTGTCTGCCCATGTTGGTGTTCCGCTGACTGTGCTTGTGCCAGTAATTGTTGGTGTGCTACTTCCTCCGCTGCTGGCAGCACTGGTAGCTGATCCAACATCAGTTAAAGTTCCACCACCAGGTGCTACTCCCGGTGTTCCACCACCAGCACCACCTGTGACAGCTGAACTAGCTGCTCCGAACGCACTAGGACCAAAAATATAAGCATAGCTGGCTGTTAATGTATCACCTGAGTTAACACCAGTCCAACTAAAGGTTAAACCAATAGTGTGATCGTTTCTACAGAATAATATACCTGTGCCGCATGATGCGTTGGCATTGATATAGCTGTCTGCCTGTGTATTCCATACGTTAATACCTGCACGAACGTTTGATGCTGCAGAATACAAACCTAAGGCATATCTCGAAACTGTGGCTTCGGAGAATGCTACATTGGTCGATGGAATAGCCCCATAACCTAAAACGTTGTCAGTGGCAGAACTGTCTCCAGGCATGCCTTGACTGTCTGGATCGATAAATTTTGCGAAGTATACATTTGACGCTGCACCACCAGCAACAATAGTTGATGTTATGTCAATATAAGGTTTGCCTACACCTAATGTATATGAGTTAGCAACTGTCCAACTGCCGGATCCATAAGTAGCAGCACCAGTCCATGTAAGAGTTGTGTCACTGTTGCTAAGAGTTAGTCCACCGGTTTTGCCTATCTGTGTTGTTCCAGTGTTATTGTTTGTTTTGTTAACACCGTCAACTTTTAATGAGAAACCATCAAATGGTGAACCGGGTGTTAGATAGTCAAAGGATGGATTAAATGTTCCTGTGCCTGCAGGATCAAATAACAATCCTGGACTAGTTCCACCACCACTACCTAATGTTCCTGTGTTAGTGTTGACTCCAGCTTTGACCCAATCGTTTTGCAATAGGCCCATGCCTGTTCCAGTTACAGTGGCGGTTTGAGCCAAGGCACCAGATGCCATCAATGCCACTATGGTGGCTATTATAGTTTTTTTCATTTTCGCTCCCCAACTTTATAATTTTTTTTGGTGTTGGTATACTATTATTTAAAGCAAAAATGATAAAAATTATACTATCGGTTTTTTTAGATGATTTCTCCGAGAAGATTAGATTCTTCACCGACTCCAAGGATACAGGAAACATCAGGAGTCATTTGTAACAAAGTCCAACTACCAGTTTTTGGATTTACAAAAAGACTGTATTTGCTGTCGTCTTTGATATCTCTAGCGACCCAAACGGGTTTTTCGTTAAATTTTTCTGCAAGAGCTTTAACAACTTTTTGAGTTTCGTCGCAGATCAACGACTTTCGGATTTCAAACGCTTGGGCGTTAGCTATAGAGCTGGTTAGGCATAATAGGAACGCCAATGCTAATTTACGCATGGCATACTCCTTAAAATTATATTTATTGCTGAGTTATAGTAACACTACTAGTTGAACCCTTGTTAACATTTTGTATGATGGTCTGACCATCTTGTATCAAGGTAAATGTTGCATTTTTAGTAGTATCAAAAGTTACTGTGGCATTGTGTGTGCCTGCTTTATATAGTGTAACTTTGGTCTGATCATCGTTGAAGTAATACAGTAGACCCAATGGTTTGTTTGAACTATAGTTCGGAAGTATAGGATTGTCTAATTCGTTATTAAGCAAAGAAGCATTTTGTCTGTCTAATTCATTTAGAGCGTTAAACTCTAAAAGATCTGCATTTAGATCGTTTCTATCAAGTGCTGATTTTTTATCCAGAGCGTTCTCATCAAGTTTTGTATATTTTAATAGGTCAACATCTAGTTCATTAAAATCTAACAAACTTTTTTCTTTCTTTACTGTGCCTGCATGTGTATCGTCGGGTATTTCTTTCGGCTTGCTGATGATTAACATATTATTAATATTAGCCTGATCTAATTTCACTACCACTGGCTCTGAAGGAGGTTGATAAGCACTGTTTACCAGTGTAGCTTGATAAGGAACATCTAATAATACTACTCCAGCAAAATTGCTGACTTCAATAGCACCAGTAACACAACCTTTTTCATCACAGCTAGGCAGTAGCATAACTAGGCTACGACCTAATTCATCTACAGTCATTGAAAAATCTGTGCCACGAACAGCGATACTGGCAGTAGGAGTTTTGATAGCCACTTGTTGAGGATTGTTTTTAGCTATCTGGCCGCTGGCATATCGAGCTGTGCCTAGAGCCATTTTCATTCCTAACTTACCAGCACCCTTCTTTGGATCGTAGACAAAATCGTCTATGATAATTTTACTGTGTTCAGTAAGTTTGACAATAGTCTTATCTTCAAACGTTAACTGAGCTTTGGCTCTAGCTGTGCTTACAGCATCATTCATTTCCACAGCCGTATTAACACTGGCCGAGATAGATTTCTTATCTCGGATTATTTCAGTGGGACCTGTCTGTTCTGTTACCTTGCCGACGCCCGCTAGTGCGTTAATCGGATTGAGTAACAGTAACGTTATTATTAGAACCGTTGCTGGTAATAACTGCATTTTTAGCGAATGCTCCACTCTGTGTCAATGTTACTGCATTAGCAACACTACTGGTTCCACTACCTGAAACTGTAATCTCTCCCGAATGTAAACCAACTCCTGATGCTGTATGTGTTACATTATTGTAGTTTCCGTTGATAGAAATTTTACTCTGTGTTACACCACCACTTAGAGTTTGAACTGTGTTATTGTTATTACCTGTTATTTCAGATCTAATTATACTTGCATTACATGTCGAACTCAGTGCAGTTCCGCAACCGATAGTCTGCGTATTATTGCTACCATCGGCCGATACAACCACGGTCGCTCCGGTTCCATTACTTTCGTTATTAATAACCATTCTTACAGTATTGCTTGCACCGATTTGACTGATAGTAACATTATTATTATCACCTCTTATCAGTGCTGCATCATCGTTATTTCCAGTGCCGCCAACGTTTCCGTTAACTAAGTTGCCGGCGCCTGTTTGTGTTACAGAAACAATAGAATTATCACCAATTTGTTCCATGTAAACATCATTGGCGTATACACCCGATGTCATCATTCCAGACGCCACTAGAATTGCAAGTAATTTTCTCGACAACTTGCCATCGCCTGTCTTGCTTTTGATCATTTTGATCGCTCCCTGGTGCATTATTTTTGCACCTTAATAAATTGACTTGGTATCCATCCCTCTACTTTATTAAAACGAACACGAACGAACCACTGTTCTTGTTCGATAACTTCAACCTCGATTCCAGGTTCAAGTTTAGCTAATGTATCGCTGGTTCTGTATTTCTCTGTTCTTATATTGACCCAGTCCTGAATTATTCCTCTCTGTGTTTGTTTTTTAGGTATTGATACATTAGTTTGTGATCCCTCTTTGGAAGGGGTTTGGATGACTGGCTCAGTCCTAGTTTCTGGGTTTCCTCTTTCAACTTTTCCGTCATTGGTGTTGTTGTCCTTTGTGGACGAGCTTTCTGCAGATCCTTGACTCTCGGTTTTCTTTTGAACCAACTCATCTTTCTTTACCTCCTCAGGGATTACAGGTTTAGTCTGCTCTATAACTGGTGGTGCTACAGGCGCAGATTCTACTACAGATTTTGGCTTTTTAAATCTCCATAATCCTTTCTTCTCGCCTTCCACAATCATATCGTAAACAGCCTGTTCTATAGCCACACGCACAGCATAGGTAGTTGGTTCGTTAAGTGCCGCACCGTTTTCCAGCTCGATGGCCTTTGTGCCAGCGTCTACAAAACGAAGAACTCCTACGTTATGTTGTGTGCTATAGATTGTTTTAGATACTGCATTGGTTATCAACACTTCGCCACTGTTGACACTAACCAGTCGCATAGATATAACTATCTCATCTACTCTGTATTGTTGACTTCCGCCAATACCTAAAAATCTCGCTCCATTACCACCAGAGCGAATGTTGGAATCATAACCGATGATACCACCTTCGATCATGACTCCAGCTACTGTCATTGGCTTAAGGGGCCTAGCATCTTTGCCCTCGTAAACTTCCCGTTGGTTGCGAATCAATTGTCTTTCTTTGACGAGGTTATCTAACCCGACACGTTCGACCACCTTAAACCAATTCTTTGAGTCCTGTAGTGCTTTAATTAGGAACACTTCAGCACCCTGTGTTACAGCCTTGCTGAACACAGCTAATCTATCATTGGGCTTCATTTGCCCTGTTTTGTCCATGAATCCGTAAACCGCTATGGCTATCGGAGGACCATCTAATTCTGGCAGTGTGCTAGATAGACTTTCTTTGGTCTTTAAAGCCACTGGTTCTTCTTTGGCTGCATCCATATGGATATGCGCACATCCTGTTAAAGATGCTGCTATTAACAAAGATATCAGAGTGCGTTTCATTAGAATGCAAAGCTCGCTATAGGAACGGTAATTTCAGTTCTACTACCATTAGATTCTATAATCGTAAGTGTAACATCGCTGGCTGATTTTACCCAACTGATATTAGTTCCTTGGAAATTCATTGTGCCGCTGTTGCCGGTGCCTTCGGCAAACATTTGATCCGCTAGTTGTTTAGATAATTGTGCGTAGATACGTGCTTCTACGTTAACTAGGAATTTGCTGAGGTTTGTTTGTTTTGCGGCTGCTTCTGCCTTAGCGATCGCTGCGGCTTCTTCTGCTTTGATTTCTTTCTTTCTATTTTCTTCTAACTGATAGATAGAAAGAACGTGTTGACTGTAGCCGTTGCCTGGTATAAAGGCCGGACTTTGGAAGTTGTGAACTAGCTCTGCTTGAGCTATACTACTAGCAGAGACTAGTAGTAAAACTAGTGCTCTTTTAAACATGATTCGCTCCCGGTAATCGGTATTAGTATTTAGAGCGAATTTGTTCTAGATTAAAAGACTAGTTTATCTTCCTCTCTTGAGAATGCCCAGTTGTGGTTTTCCTGCAGATCTTGCGTCTTTGTCAATCAACGGGCACTTGACTGATAATTTACTGTAGACTTGTTCTACTTTATCTACATTAAAGAACATGCTCTTTCTTACATCTTTTTGCAAGATAAGAAAGTTTTCATCTCCTTGAGATGAGCCATAATTTTTTACTGCAATCTTGATAATGTCTAGAGCTGTTACAGTTTCGCCTTTTTCACCGGCAGCGGCGACTAAACCTTGAGCGCCTTGATCTAAGAAAATAGCCCCTAATATTTTTTTAGATTCGTTAGCTCCTAACTTATTAGCAGATAAAAATTCACTGTAATTATTTGCATTTATGCCAGTGGCTTTTGATAATTCTAATGCTTTAGCAGGATCTTGTGGAAGTAACGAGTTCCAAAATTCTTTGTTGCCGTAAAGACTTCCAACAGCCGCGGCTGTGGGGCTTAATCTGCCTCCGCTGGCGCTTTGTCCTGCTTTAACTTCAATCGGCACTCCGCCTACCGCGATATCGCCACCTTGAGATTGAAGAGTGATATTTGGACTCAAGAACGCTAATGCAGCTTCTCCAGGTCCTTTATTTGCTATTTGAAACGCAGGGTCGTCGAAGCAGGTTAAAAATAATCTTTTGCTAAAAGAAGATCCAGACAGCCAACTATCCCAATCAGACACACCAGCGGTAGTCAATGCTTTTGAATCAATGTGATCTATTTTTCCTAGAGTATTAGCAAACTCTAGTTTTTCTTCCGTAGTTCCTTCAGTTTTTTCAATTGCTGTAGCAAAAGACATTAGGAATGGTTTAGCGTAGGTTAAATCTTTGTCTTTAGCTTGGCCGCCTGGACTCAAAAAACTTAATATTCTATCACCCATTTTTCCTTCTTCGTCTTTGACTCTTAAAGAAATAGTCTTAAAAAGTTCATCGATTAGGACAGGGTCTGATTGCATCGCACGATTTATGCGATCCATTTTTTTAATCTGTTCTTTGCCCAAGGGGGCTTCAATTAGGAATTCAAATGCTCTCATACGAGTATTTATCGTATTTCTGGGAATAGACAATCCTGTATAAACACACGAACATCGTCTTCGTCTAACCCTAGGCTAGTCATTACCCGCGGTGTATGAGGATTTTGCTTCTGATTTTGAGCATAAAAATTCTGCTCAAATGTAGTATCTGATACTTTATGATTGGTTTCACCTACGGTTTCTAAGTAGTGATTTACCATGATATGTGCTAGACTTTCTATCTGTGCTAGCTCTTCTTCTTTGCTAACATTACCCGCAGCCACCATACTAGGGCTAAAAATACGCTGTGCCCAGTCCGGAAGTTCACGCTTACGGATCCATTCATATCTGCTAACTTCTTCTGCAAAATATTGGATCATATCATGCTCGCGATCTGCTGTAGGACTGTAGTCTATAAAACAGCCTGTGATCTTGTTTTTACCAGCAATGACATCAAAACCAAAAATGGGTGCCGGGTTATGGATATGAGGGAAAATACAGCAATGCATCATCCAGAGGCCCTTTGTGGATCGGGCGTCGACTACATCGACATGAGCTCTACGATAATTCTCACTGGTCCAAACCCTATTAACCCATCCCGGCTGATTAAATCTTTCCATACCGGGTTCTTGTGTTTCAACGCCAGTGCGGTCAAAGGACTGTTCTAATAGATGTTGTATACCTATTAGCGTGTTCCAGACTTTACTCTCCACGATATAGATCTCGCATCATCTTGATAGCATATTTGAATGCTACACGGGCTTCGTCGCCTAGATCATCTGTTAAGATTTCACGGATAGCTGTTTTCATAGTATCAGCATTTTCAAAATCATAAAACTTACCACTTGAAATGTGTGCTACCTGTTTCTTAATGATCTGTCCACCAAACAGATCACCCATGTGTCGACAATATAAATGTGCTTTAACAAGATGCTTGCGTAAAGGATCGTTTCCAATTCTATGTAGGTATTCTTGATATTCTAGTGTAGATGGTGTTAGATAACAATAACTACCGTCATCTAGTTCTACAAAGTCAGCATGGATAGCACGTAGTCGGGGAAGGTCTGGCATTGTATCAAGGAATCCTTGACGTTTACAATACCACTCAATAGGATCATAAATTGCTAATAGATTATAAAGATAGTTTCTGTAATCTTCTTTGCCAATCTTACCACTGAGTAACATTTTAGCAAATGTTGTGGTTTCTGCTTCGTGATGTAAATCTTTTGTAATTTCTCTTAGACTCATTCTTGTTCTACCTGTATGCGTAATGGTGATCCGTTTTGTCTTGCAACTTGTGTTGCTTCGATTCCACGTTGTTCAGCAATCTCGTGTGTGTAGATTCCTGCAATTCCGCTACCGGTTTCATGAATTTCAAGAGTAATCTCTTTGGCTCGAGTTTCTGAATGTTTAAAAATATTAGTTAGGAGTTCAATGACTAGTTCCATCGGAGTTTGGTCATCGTTTAAAAATACAACTTTCCATAAACTAGGTGGTTGTAAAATGGTTACAACTTTTTCTTCAATTTTTGCTTCAGCGGTCATATCTACTCCGTTTTTGATATTTATAGGGGAAGTTACCTTCCCCTATATTTTATTACTTAACGTCTACAATGTCAATGACTTTTGGCTTAGCAGATTCAGGAACATTGCGAATTAATTTTACGGTTAACATGCCGTTCTTGATTTCTGCTCCAGACACTTCGATGTGTTCTGCTAGAGGAAATTCTTTAGCAAAATCACGAGTGGCTAGGCCACGATGTAGATACTGTTCGGGAGAATAGTCTGTGGTCATACTCTCACCTTTGATCACTAATACGTTATCCTCTACAGTGACTGAAATTTCAGATTTATCAAAACCTGTTACAGCCAATTGGATAGCATATTCGTTTTCCTCTAACTTTAAAATGTTATGTGGAGGATAATTATTAGACACGCTGTTTGCAAAACGACGTTCCATTTGATCAAACATTTGATCAAACCCAATGAGTGCTCTGCTTAGAGCATCGATTCTAGCTAATTGATTGTTCATATTAGTCTCCTTGTAAAGTAAGAACAATTGGGGCCCTATAAGGTGCCCCTATTATGATTAGTCTGCTTTCTTCTCTGTGAAGCTAGCATCAACTACATCATCCTGTGCAGGTTGTGCAGCTTGATTAGCTTGCTCTTTGGCCTGCTTTTTCTCTAGAAGTGTTTTCATAGCAGGATATACTTTGTTGAGTTCCTCGCGGATCTTTTCAACATCGTCACCTTTTCGAGCTTCTTCGACTGCTGTGATAACATCTTCAATTTCTTTAATTTCTGATTCAGAAAGTTCAGAACGGAAATCCTCAAGGTCTTTTCTAACTTCGTGGATCTGAGCTTCAGCTGAGTTTTTAGTTTCAATTAGTGCTCTAGCCTTCTTATCAGCTTCTGCGTTTGCTTCAGCATCTTTGACCATGCGTTCGATTTCTTCTTTGCTCAAACCAGAATCAGATTTGATAGTAATCTTATTTTCTTTGCCTGTGCCTTTGTCTTTAGCAGCAATGTGCATAATACCGTTAGCGTCAATGTCAAAGGTCACTTCGATCTGAGGCATGCCACGACGTGCTGGTGCAATGCCTTCTAGATTAAATTCACCTAGCAATTTGTTATGTTGGCAAAGTTCACGTTCACCTTGGAACACTTTAATTGTTACAGCAGGTTGATTATCTTCTGCTGTTGAAAATGTCTGTGTTCCTTTTGTAGGAATAGTAGTATTCTTTTGTATGATCTTTGCCATCACACCGCCAAGAGTTTCAATCCCCAACGATAGTGGTGTAACATCTAGCAATAGAACATCTTTGCGATCGCCACCTAGAACAGCACCTTGGATAGCAGCACCGACAGCAACTGCCTCGTCTGGATTAACATCTTTGCGTGGTGCTTTGCCGAATAGTTTTTCAACTTCTTCTTGCACCTTAGGCATACGAGTCTGTCCGCCGACTAGAATTACTTCATCGATGTCTGCGGCAGTAACTCCTGCATCCTTCATAGCGATACGGCAAGGTTCTAAAGATTTGTCAATTAAATCTGCAACAAGACTTTCTAGTTTTGCCTTAGTTAGTTTAACGTTCATGTGTTTAGGACCGTTAGCATCTGCTGTGATATAAGGCAAGTTAACATCTGTTTGTGCAGAACTTGAAAGTTCAATTTTGGCTTTTTCAGCACTGTCCTTTAAACGTTGTAAAGCTAACATATCTTTGGTTAGATCGATACCGTTTTCTTTCTTAAACTCATCAACAAGATAATCCATGATGCGTTGGTCAAAGTCTTCACCACCAAGGAAAGTGTCACCGTTAGTTGAAAGAACTTCGATTTGTTTATCGCCGTCGACGTTTGCGATTTCAATAATAGAAACGTCAAACGTTCCGCCACCCAAATCGTATACAGCGACTTTGCGATCTTTCTTGTCTGCTTTATCAACACCATAGGCCAGCGCAGCCGCGGTTGGTTCGTTGATAATACGCAAGACTTCTAAGCCAGCGATCTGTCCAGCATCTTTAGTTGCTTGACGTTGTTGATCATTAAAGTAAGCAGGAACTGTAATGACTGCTTGTGTGACTTCGTGACCTAGATAGTCTTCTGCGGTCTTCTTCATTTTGCGAAGAACTTCTGCAGAAATTTGTGGTGGTGCTAATTCTTTGCCTTGCGCTCTAACCCATGCATCTCCGTTTTTGCTTTCGAAGATTTCATATGGCATTAGATCGAGGTCTTTCTGGACTTCTTTTTCGTTAAACTTTCTTCCAATCAAACGCTTGGCAGCATAAACTGTATTTTTAGGATTTGTAACTGCTTGACGTTTTGCTGATGCTCCTACTAACACTTCATCTGGTGTGTAGGCAACGATACTAGGTGTAGTTCTAGCACCTTCTGAATTTTCAATAACTTTGGAAGTTCCGTTTTCGACGATAGCCACGCATGAATTGGTGGTGCCGAGGTCAATACCGATGATCTTAGACATTGTCTATCTCCTTATAAAGTAAGATCTATTTGGGCCCTATGCCCTGTAGCAATACCCTAAAGGTGCATTACTACAAAAATATTTATCTCTGATTGGCCAGAGGTGCGAACAATTTTCCGTCTAATGCAGAACTAGCTGTTCTTAGGGATTTAAACACGTTTTGAACACCCACTGCTTGATTCCAAGCATCTTCTAGGGCATGATGTTTTAAAACCGGAGGACGATTAGGGTTAATTCCTAGATCAAATAAAGTTCTAGTATCGCGAACTTCCCAAAATTGCCAAGGAACTGCTTTGCCAATTTTACGGAATAGGTGTTCACAAATAATAACATCAAATCCAGCACCGTGGCTCCAAACACGTTTGGCTCCCCAGCAAAATTTATATAATTGATTCATAGCATCAGTGATGTCGATCCTACCATTAGGATCAAACGCTTCGTCTTGTGCAGCCTTGCTTTGGTTACTCCACCAATCTAATGTAGCTTGGCTAACTGTGCAACCGATTTTATCGCAACTGTCTACATCAACACGAACATAGAATTTCTCCATCGAGGGCTCTTCTACGTCAGAACCAAAAGGATCAAACTTAACTGCTCCTATGGTAAGAATTGTTGCGGAAGGGAGAACATCAAGTGTCTCCAAATCGATCATAATATCTGTATTCGTAGTCATAGTATTATTATACTTTCTTTTGTTATAGTAGTCAAGCATTATTTTACAAATACATCATTAATTTGTCTACTAACACGAATAAATGTAGTGCATTTAGACAATTGTTTAAGTGTTGGTGCGCCTACATAGGTGCAAGATGAACGAAGTCCTCCGAGAATATCTAATACTGTATCTCGAACTTGACCTTTATATTTTATATTAACCGTTCTGCCTTCGCTGCTACGATATTCTGCTACACCACCATGATGTTTGTTCATAGCAGTATCAGAACTCATTCCATAAAATGTAATCATTCCATCTTTGACTTGCCCGCCACCTTCGTCGTGCCCGGCTAGCATACCGCCTAGCATCACGAAGTCTGCCCCAGCACCAAACGCTTTAGCCACATCACCGGGGCAAGTGCAGCCGCCATCAGCCACGATATGACCACCAAGGCCATGAGCAGCATCAGCGCACTCGATGATAGCAGAAAGTTGAGGATACCCAACCCCAGTCTGTATACGAGTCGTGCAAACACTGCCAGGGCCGATCCCAACTTTAACAATATCTGCGCCACGTAAAATTAACTCCTGTGTCATGTCCGCAGTAACAACGTTACCGGCAATAATCGTGCAATGAGGAAGAGCTGTGCGGACTTTGGCCACATACTCTCCGAACCTTTCTTGATATCCGTTAGCAACATCAATACAGATAAAATGTATTTCGGGATATGCATTAATGATCCTTCTTAATTTTAGAAAGTCACTATCACTAGTCCCTGTGCTGACAGCAAGGTAGTTACCTCCAATTTTTCCTAAAGTGTCTTGGATGTCCTCTTCGTCATAAGATTTAACTAGGCAGGTAAACATTTGATGTTCATGCAATGCTTCTGCCATAGTCAACGTGCCAACGCCATCCATGTTAGATGCCATGATGGGAACTCCAGTCCATTCCCAACCACTGTGTTTAAATTTGTATGTTCTTTTAAGATCTACTTCTTTGCGACTCGAAAGAGTAGAACGCTTAGGACGGATCAGCACATCACGGAAGTCTAGTTTGACTTCATCTTCGATACGCATTTGAAACCTTTCTTAGAATAGTTTTGGTGGTAGCTGTTGCTCACGCAATTTCTTTTTCCAACGAGCCTTGGCTGCACCTTTTTTACGTTTGCGTTCGGTAGTTGGCTTTTCGTAGAATTCTTTCTTTCGTAAAGTATCTAGAACTCCAGAATCTTCTACTTTCTTTTTAAATCTTCTTAGAGCCTGATTAATATTCTCATGCTCTTTTACTGTAACTCCAGTTCCTTTGTGTTGGTTATAATTTTTCATGTTCGTTTTGAGATTTTCTCCAGTAAGTTTAAAATATCATCACTATTATATATTACACGATCGTTGGCCTGATGTAAATCTCTGAGTCTGCCAAAATAATAGGATTGTGGTTGTGCCGCAGTCCAACCTAAAATAACGTCTAAACCTGGATCTGAAGGGCCGTTAGCATTAAAAATTATGAGATTGGATTTTGTGGTTTTATCTAATAACCAATCAACCTTATCTCCCATCTTCCAAACGTAATTAATGATATTGTGTGGTAAATCGGTTTGCATTAGTGCGTTAGATACGATAGAACTTTGTTCTTCGTTTAGATCGACATGCAATATTCTGATACCCTGTAGTAAGATGTCGTCTGGAGGGGTTACTACTAGAATTCTGTCAGTCATTTTTTAGC
>Ga0255166_1000345_pt1 | contig 17585 bp, 23 predicted proteins | sample Atl_Cont_RepC_8d_FD_186013 | JGI IMG/M metagenome (GOLD analysis project Ga0255166, IMG submission 186013) | Freshwater microbial communities from Altamaha River, Georgia, United States - Atl_Cont_RepC_8d | ecosystem: Environmental > Aquatic > Freshwater > River | place: USA: Georgia | collected...
AATTGTGCAGAAAGCATCAGTTTGGTTAGATAAAACATTAATTGAAGATAGAAATCGAATTATTGAAGAAATTAGGAAAACCGCCGCAAAATAATATATTTAAAATACCTACTTAAAGAAAAAATAACAAAATATATAGTATAATGGGAATGGATTTAATTTGCGATAAAGAACATTGGAGTTGCTGTTATAGCACTTGGAGTAAATTACGTAATGAATGTGTTAAAGCCACTTTCGCATATATTCAACAATTTATTCAAAGCAATACGATTCGAATTGATAATGAAGAGAGAAGACTTCAAACCAAAATGCTTGCTTATATTGATAAAATAAACGCACATAAATCTGACAACGAATTACTTAGTAACGCTGACTTAAATTTAATCAGCGGTTTTTTAGACGAATGCAAACATATTGAATTTATTGATTTACTTGTTAAATTTGGTGTGTCTGGATTATATGCACTATGTTATAAATGCGATTGCGAAGGCTATTATAGTGTTGGAAACGCATACGATATTTGCGACTTATTTACATTAATTAGAGACTTTACAATTAAAAATCATGATAACTTAGACGCAGAAGAAAATTATATTTATAGAATTATTAGCCATATTGAGAAAGTTTTTCAAGAAAGCTTACAATTAAAACGCATTGTTTCTATATTTTAATTTAAAAAAAATTGATTACAATTAATTTTAATTATTTTATATTAAAACTAATTACAGAATACATACAATGGGAGTTGATTTTACTTGCGATACTAAGACCTTTGGCTGCTCTTATAGTGGCTGGCATTATTACAGAAATTTAATTGTTGAGGCTACACTTGCATACTTGGATGACTATTTAGCTAACCAAAATTATAAAGAAGATGATGATGAATTTAGCGCTATGGATAAATTAAAAAAGGGTGTTGCTTCTATTCGCTCAAGTGCTGTTAAACTATCAACCGAAAACAAAAGCATTTTTGGTATGAATTTAGGTAAACGTCCTATTGAAGAATGCTATCTTAAAGCGCTATTATATGAAATTCATGGTAATGAATGGTTTGGCGAATTACTAATTGAAAATGGTCTTAATGGTATTCGAGCATTATGTAATAAATCTGATTGTGAAGGCTTTTATAGTGTTGGAAATTCATACGATATTTGCGAACTATTATATAAGATTCGACCCTTCCTAATTAAAAATAAGGAAAACTTGGAATCAGATGAAAATTACGACTATGAGAGATCCAAGGATCTGTTAGAAATGTTTGAAGAAAGTGTGGAGAAAAAGATTATTGTTAGAATTCATTAAAATGCGCTTTATAAAAAAAATAATATAAAAAATTGATATAAACTTTTTTTTATATTATATAATTAAATACAATTATGCAGCAAAAATTAGATAACTACTTTAAAATAATACCAAAATATGATGATCGCAATAAAAGATGCTTTATTTATGACCCTGCCAACTATAAAGCATATTTTGATTTCAAACCTGATCCAACTGATAAATATATTACAACTAAATTAAATGTAAAATTATTTTATAGAAAACCTATTGAAGAGAGAAATATTGATATTCCAGTAATTGACTGTAAATATAGTGTTCCGCTTATTAAATCCAACTTACAAAAAGCTGTGCGACGTTGTGATAGTCTAATTGCTATTCAATCCACACTTGCTCTTATTCAAATGGCTCCATTAGAACTTTTAAGACGACTTCCTATTATATATATTGAAGATGTTGCGCTAATGGATTCTTATTCTATTATTACTTGGTTAATGATGGCCGATAAAGATTATGGGAGGCTAACTAATTCAGATATTGATATAATATTACATTGTGTTAATTCACTTTGCGAATGTAAAAGCTTCTTTCCTTATGTTAAAAATGACTTGAATTATGCTTTTACACACGAAACACTACAATTTTGCCCGAATTCTAGCCAATTATTATCTCTCTATTATCGTAGCGAATATGGTGGATTAAAGGGCGATATGCAGATGTTAAAAGTGGCTATTGATTATTATAGAATGCATCCTACAGAAATGAAATTGACAGAGTATAATAAAATTAATTATAACGCAATTGAGAGAGAAATTGAAGTATTAGTTGAAGCTATTGATTTTCATTGTTATCCGCATATGTTAAGTATATTAAATAAAATAACATATATTGACAAAGAAACTATAAAAATGTGTATTTGGTTTGTTGAATCAGGATATAATGTAAGAAAACCTGAAACACAAATGTCTTCAAAAGAATATGAAGAGAGAATTGAATGGAAAAAGATTGAAAAACACTTGGAAGAGGTTAGATGTGATATGATTAAATAAAAAATTGAGTTATATTATTATACTTAAATATAAAGTATAATAATGTTATAATGATTCCTAGAGAATTAGAAAGAGAGATATTTGAATATGCTGGTTATAAGCTTAGAAATGGTATATATATGCGTCAAATAAATAAACCTGAATATGCAAAATTAGCAAAATGGTTATCCAATCGTCCTCAAATTGAAAATGGTATAGTTACTATAGAATTATATTGGAAAAAATACCATAACGCAGCAATTGTAAAATGTATTGAAATTAATGAAGAACACGAATCATATACTTGTTATTATGAGGATGAATGGGGTATAAATCGTTATAGGTATGAGCCTTGTACTCCTTGGTAAATTAAATAAAAAATAAATACAATATAAAAACTTTTTTTTCATTTACAATATATGTCATCATTTGTTTATTTATTGGTTTCAACAAGCGGCAATACTTATGTAGGCGCAACAGTAGATTTAGAACGTAGATTACGTCAGCATAACAAAGAACTTGCAGGTGGAGCACACGCAACTGGTATTAAGGTCGCACAAGGCGAATCATGGACCCGAGCCGCACATGTTTCAGGATTTCCTGATTGGCAAGCAGCACTACAATTTGAATGGCGATGGAAGCATTTATCACGCAAATATCCTGCCAAAATGAACCCGCTAGAACGAAGAATGAATGCGCTACAAGATTTGCTGGCGCTTGATAGGTCAACTAGTAAGGCAACTCCTTACGCTGAATGGTCCGCGCCTCCAAAGGTTCATTTAGAAACTAACGACGCCGCCGTATTTTCTGGGCTCTTTAAGCAGGAAAATAAAGAATAAATTAAAACTACTTAAAGACGTCAAAATAAATTATACAATGAGTAATTCCGAAGAAAAGCAAATCGCTAATTTAAAGAAGCAAAATGACGGTATGGAGACCGCATTTAAAAATAAAGGTATTCAATTTACTAAGCTTTCTATTGATAATGTGGACCCTGAAACTGAGCTTTTACTTTTAAAAGATTATAACAACTATTTGAAGGGCATTTCTGCAGCAAATAGACCGCCTGCTCCTGTTAAAGAGGAAAAACCAAAGGTTGAATCTGTTAAGCCTAAGGTTGAAGACGAAGACGCTGAAGACGAAGTAAAAGAAGTTAAACCTGTTTTCTCTACCATTACCAATATGGAGGACATTAAACGTGCTTTTTTTAGTAAAGATTATGACACTTTTAACACATTGGTAAGACAGCAACCTTTTAAATTTTATAAGTCTTGGTATAAATATTCTGATGATAATAATGGAAAACCAGCATTTGTTGCTAAGAATTTGTTGCGTGGTTTCATTCAAAATTTAGATGATTATCGTAAGTATTTAATGGTATGCTTTAGATGTATTTGTAATTCTAAAAGTAATGAGCCAACCCATTATGAGTATCCTGCTTATTGGATTGTAAATTCAAATGATAACCTTAAAACAATTATTGGTTCAATTTATGATGATTTTGAGTTTTTTGAAGTAACAAGTGATGATCCTGAAAGAGTTGTAATAATGTTACGAGAAATGCAAAAAACTGATGACGAAAATGACACCACACTTATTGGCGAAGCCTATTTACATTAATTAAATTCATAAGTTAATTCTAGGTTTCCATCTTTTAGATTCATATATTTATTTTAAATACTTATAGCGTCTTGTATTACGCTTTTTTCTTGTATTGCGTTTTCTTAACTTAGAAGTTTTACATTTGCGTTTTCTTTTTCCACCATTTGGTGGTTTAACTCTATAAGCTGTTATAGTAAGACGATTCTTATTTATAGCATGTGTGTACTCTAACTCTTCATAATATCGAGGAGATAATCCAATTTGCTGTGAATTTTGTATAATTCTATTTTTCTCTTCCTCAGCTTCCTCATCTTTCTCATCATCATTATCTTCTTCCTCAACTTCTTCAGTATATTGTGCTTCATTTTTAGCAATATAATCAGGAATATTTATGCCATATAAATCACCTTCAATTGGTATCATCATTTTATAATCATCAATAAATGTTCTTCCTTTATTTTTATACATATCTAGACTTATAAGATAATTTTGAAATTTATTATAATCCATTTCGATTTTATGTAATCTCATTGAACTTCCAAAAGATTGAAATATAGAAACTGATGTTTTCTCTTCATTAACAACTGCATTTATAAAATGATATGGAGCAAATATTGATGGACATTGTATTAATAAAATATCATTTGGTTGTATTTCGTGGATTTTAATATTTTCATTTATATTATATTTTTCAGAGCGAATTAATATTTCCTTAAATAATTTATTTGATAGCTCACATTCAACAAATTTTAAAAAATCTGGATCATTTGTTATTTTTTCATTAAAAATATTATATATTTCATTTAAGTAAATATAAGAATTTGGATTAAATGGCACCCTTTTTGAAAATTTATATGCTTCATTCATAGTTAGATTAACAGAAGAAACATCGCAAAATTTAATATTAATATCATCTCCTTCACTCATATATTTACATTATATTTATTTTTTACGTAATAAGTCTTCCATCTCTCTAATCTCATCTGTTTGTGTTTGTATAATATTCTTTGCCAATTTGGCAACATTATAATCATCCGTCTTTTCTAAAATTTCTGCACTTGTATGTAATGCCATAGAGTGATGTTCTATCATACCTTCTAAATATTGCTTATCATTTACTGCAACTTGCTTTCTATATAAGTAAATAATTACTGCTAATAATAATAAAACCCATAAATAAGTATATGTGCTTAATACGGAGTATTGATGGTCGTGCATTGCTACTTCAACTAAAACCATAGATAAACCCATAATAACAGATAAATACAATTTACCAACACTATTGGTAAAGTATTTAAAGCTACTAATCATAATAGGTGGCATAGCAAAATATTGAATAATGAAACTTGCTATAAACATAATAGCCATTGTATGTGTAATTCTCATTTATATATTATAATAGTATAAAAATGAAAAATATTAATGATTTTTAAAAGTGCGTTTTTTGCCTTTTTTTAGTGCTCTTTTTTTAGTGCCTTTTTTTAAGCCTTTTTGACTACCTTGTATAAAAGCCCTTATACTTTCTTTTTGGTTTAACATCATATCTACAATATTTTGAAAATACGAGCGAAATTGTGGACGCATTTGTTTAAGGTCATCAATACAAACCCATTTAATTTCAGCCTTTTCAAATATTTTAGTCGTCTTAAATACCTTTGTAGGTAAACGCTTTTGAAGAAAACGTTGATTATTATTATAGTAATATGGTAGCCATTCGTTATATTTAAAGGGAAAAATATGCATACGATATGTTTTATGGCCGTCGGTTTTGTGGTCTATGTTATAAGTGCCATATTTTTTCAACATTTTACGAACTTCAGCATCATTACCTAAAAAACCAGTGAATTCTTCACCTGCTTCTCTCACCGCTGTTTCTAAAAATGTTTCATTATTATCTGTTCCTCCTCCAAAATCAGAAAAACCGGGAGCACTATCCTCGTGTTTTCCTTCTTTTCCAAATAAAAAATATAATTTTCCATTATGTATTGTTGTTGGTAATATTCCAGCTCCCATTATATAAAATAATAATATTATTTTATATTATGAAGAAATCATTAAAACATAAAAAAAGAGCAAGTAAAAAACGCAATAAAACAAGAAAATATCAGTCGGTTAAAAACCTTAAGGCTCGAGGTATAATAGTAAATAATCCTACACCCATTGAAGTACGAAATATTAGCAATAAAATCGCCAAAAAACTATCCATTGGTTCCTATTCACCAACTATTAACAAAGATTTAATAACACTTAAGACAACTTCGCGTAAAGATTTGTTAGATTGTAATATGGACGACGCCTTTGCATTAAAAGCACCTCTTCAAATTGGTATTCCGAACCCTACTTTTGGTAAAAAATGCTATGAATATTACACTCCAGAGGCACAACAATTCCTTCTCTCAAATTTAGCAGCAGATAAACATATAGAACCTACTAAAATTGTCCCACCTATTCAAATCCAATCTAATTGTTGGTTTAATGCTATGTTTACCACATTTTTTGTCAGCGATAAAGGTCGCAAATTTTTCCACTTTTTAAGACAACTTATGATTGAAGGGAAACAGCAAGACGGTAGCGCCATTCCTGGAAAGCTTCGTGACGCATTTGCTCTTCTTAATTTTGGTGTAGATGCTTGTTTAACAGGTAATGAATATGCTTATAAATTGAATACAAATAGTATTATACACCAAATTTATAAAGCTATGCCAGATTCATATAAAAAACAAAATCAATATATTACTGATGTAAATGAAGCAGGAAATCCTCTTTTATATTATAGCTCTATTATAAGCTATTTACATAATACATCTATTCAAATGCTTATTATTAGAGAAGCAAATATGAAGTGGAAAGATACTGTTGTAGAAAACGTCCATCGTATGGGTCATTTACCACATATTATTGTTTTTGAAATCTTCGACGAAGATGCAGCAGCATTTAATAAAAAACCTGTTGAATTTAAGATTAATAATGCTACTTACGCCATTGATAGTGCGGTTGTAAGAGATGTTTCTAAGCAACATTTTTGCGCGACTTTAACATGTGAAGGTGTTGAAATGGGATATGATGGTATGAGCTTTCATCGTCTTGGAACACTTAAATGGAAGAACAACTTAAATAGAAATGTGGACTGGAAATTTGAAGGCACAAAGGATTACGATGGATCGTCTTTGGTTTGGAATTTTACTAAAAGTTATCAAATGCTTATTTATTATCGGGTTAAATAGTTGGCTTTAAGTAGTTAAATTAAATATTTAATTTAAGTATTTAAATAAAATTGAAATAAAAAATGGCTTAAATAATAACAGTATAAAACTAAATATTATACCTTTAAAATGGGAAACCTATTTTCAAATTACGAAGAAGAGGAAAATCGCAGATTAGACGAAAATGCTGCAAGATTATATCATATGAGAATAAATGCTTATGATCCTTATTTGCATGGTCCTAAATATATGTATGTTAATTATTGTCTCTCACAATATCATGTAGATAGATTACCTAAATATGTAGCATATGGTCCTAATTACACACCAAGTGGACCTGATGATGAGTTTTATTCAAGATAAAAATTTTACGATAAATTAAGGAATATTTATTCTTCCTTATTAACAACTACTTGCTTTAATATATTCTTAATAATTTTCTCGTTTTTCTCAAAATCATCATCGCCTTTACCCCCCATTGATTCATAAACTATTTTTTGGTATTGGTCGTTATATTTTGAATGATATTCCTTACAATCTGGATGAACTTCTCTATACTTGGCAAACATATTTACATTTTTATATGCAACCTTTTTAATTAGCTTATGCATATGTGTCTTATCTTCGTCTTTTTCCCATATATTATTATCCTTTATATAAACGGTTTCTCTCTTTTTATCCGTACAATGGACGGGTCTTTTAGTAACATCCAATTCTTTAAGATTTTTAACTATTATATTTGAAATGCCTTCAATGTAACCCAATTCCCCAACCTTTTCCAAGTCTGAAAGTTGAATTTTGAGAGAATCTACAAATTCACCAATATTCATAGCTTCTTTACATGTTTCATTTAAGAAAAATTGAAGATTAAATGCTTTGTTATGAGAATTTGTATGAGTTGTTGTAGTATTATGTGTTCCATTTTTAACAACCTCTAATACCATATTTTGTTGCTCCATCATCATATTTTGCTGCTCCATCATCATGGTTTTCATTTCAGAATTCTCTTTCATAAGGTATTTCATAATCTCCTTAACTGCATTCAATTCTTCTTCTTTTGCTGTGTTTTTTTCATTCAAACATGTTTTTTGATGTTTCCATAATCCCGAGTTAGTTGTATATTTTTTTCCACATTTGCAGACATGATCGGCATTTTTTGCCATTTCCGCAGTTTCCAAATTATTTCCATTGAGACGATAAATGTGTTTTTTGGTCTTACAGTGAATTTCATAATTACTTTTTTTAGAGCAATTAAAGTCACATAAAGAACATGTAAATTCGGCATTTTTTGGCATTAATTTCATTTACAATATGGAAATAAAAAAAATGCCTAAAGCTTCCGAATAAAAAAATAAAAAAATTTTATCGTCACAAATTTTTTATTTTATAAAAAGTAATAAGACGATAAAATTTTTTTATCGTCACAAATTCGATTTTTTTCAACATCGTTTTTGAAAAATCAAAAAATGGACATTTATAAATGTCCAAAATCGAAAATTCAAAAAAACTTTCCCTTCAAAATTTTGCAACTTTAAATAATAAATTGATTTTCCTACTTAAAGAACCCAAAATATTAAATATATAATTTTTCTACTTAAAGCCAAAAAAATCTAATAACTTTCCATTATTTCATTTACAAGCTTTACACCTCCTATTGATGATGGTTCTATATCAAATGTAAAATCTTCTGGTTTTGTTAATATTTCACTAATTTTTAAAACAGCTTCAATATTATTTTTCTTATCTTCTGCATATTTGTATATTAAATCATTCCATTTACCAATAACATTATGATATTTTGAATATTTTAAATTATCAAGATAATATAAATCTAAAAGCACAATATTCGCATTTGGTAGTTTGGACTGAATAGCTTGAACTACCTTTTTATATGCTGAAAACATTGGAATTAATACATCTGTATTTGTTGGATCATTGTTGTTTTCAACATAATGATATAATATATCATTTCCACCTACAGAGAGAAATATCCTTGTAATTTTATTTATATTACTTGGTATTTCATTAATTTGACTATAAACATCTACTATTTTTGAACCATCCACTGCTAAAGATAATGTTTTACCTTTTGTTCTCTCATTTAATATATAATCAATAGCTTTTCCTTCAGAAACCCAAATACCATTTTGTAGTATACTATCGCCTAATAAAATAAACATATCACTGTCAGGATTAAATGACTCCTTAAATGAATTATAAGTATTCCAATAAGAAACTGCTACAATAAAACAAAGCAAAATTAATATATAAATATAAAAATATTGCATATATTTATATTTATATTTATATTATTATTAAATAAGAAACCGCATTTGAATAATTAGGTATTCCTGGATTACTTTGACTTACAGGTAAACTAAAATTATCATTATATATATTTACAACCCTTATATTATATAGGCCAATAGGTGCATTTAACGGAACAACAAATGATATATTAAATGAACTAAAAAAGGTAATAGGTATATTGGTATAAGGTCCAAAATTAACATATGTATCACCATTACAAGGCGGTAAAAAATTTGATCCAGTAATATATACAACTGTATATACACCTACAATACTTGTATTAACTGATATACTGTTAATTACTGGCGTAAAGCTAGGATAAAAACTTTTCCTACCTTTACATTTACTTATTCTTTTAACAATAGGTGCAATTAAATTACCAAATTCATCACGTACTTGTAAATTTGTATCTTTAGGACAAGACATTAATATAATGTTATATTAAATAATTAGTATTTAATAAAAAAATTGAAAATAAATATTTTGTATTTATGAAAAATATAAATAGTTAAATATGACAGATATTCAAATACCAGCTAATAATATTAATAATAATCAGATTCTCTTGAATGAGAGAGAAAAAGAAATGAACCACAAATGCAATGAAATTGCTGAAAGTTTCTTTAAATTTAAAAATAGAATTAATATTAGTAATATTATTCTTCAATCCAATTATAAAGTAGATGAAAATGGTAATAAATTATTAAATAATAATTTTGATAATATTGAATTGATTGAAGAGAATTTAGATGAATTATTTTATGCATACCAACTTATTAAAGAAAAAATTGCGGATACTCGAAAGGACTTTTTGGAAATTCAAAAATTAAATAAAAAAATATCAAATTAAAATAAAATTGAATTGTTATTTAAATATATTATAATTATTATACTTAAAGAAAATGGGAACCAATAGCTTAATTCAGTTTGAAAAAGGTAATATTATTTACCTTATTATTGATAATAAAGTAAATACAAATAAAATATATCAAATATTAGAAATAGATTGTGAAACTTATGGTAGTATGATTACAGGACATCAAAATGTATATTATGCATTATTAGCAGACATGAGTGGCGATAATGTTTTTAGAACTGTTATAACAACTATAGATTTATTAACAGAGAGAAGTGAAAATTATGCAGTTAAGGTTTTAGATGTTAATTAGAAACAAGATTATAACGACAAGGAAAATATCCATTATCGGCAAAATATTTGTAAGAACCAGTGGATTTTCTACAAACATCACCTGGTTGATGCTCTGCATATTCATAAAAGGCATCAGAATCAATCCAACCACCAAATAATAGAACATGTGTAGAAGGTAACAAAATAGCGTCACCTTTTTTCATATCCGCCTTGGAGATTTTAGTGCAAATTTCCTGCATATTTCCAGTCCAATGTCCGCCACCTGATGTAGATGAAGCCCAACAATATGAAACATATCCAGAGCAATCCTGACGATAACCGTCTTTAGTAGCGGTTTGAGAATAAGGTACTTTTTGATCGACCCAAACTTGTGCTCTTTGCATAATTTGATCGCGGGTTATAGGTGATGCGCTAATATTTAACGCAATTTGCTCTGCATTAGAGTAAGTAAAAAGCAAGAAAGTTAATAAGCTAAATAATTGCAACATTATTTATATTATAATTATATTTTTAAATAATGTTTTTAATATATTTTAACGTCTGTATTTTCTACGTGATTTTCTAGATTTTTTACTTGTTTTTCTTTTAGTACGGCGTTTACGTCTTCTTCCAGCTTGTTGTTGTTCATCTATACCATTAGCTTGTTGTTCAAAATTAACCATTCTTTGGTTAACTTGATTTGCAGGAAGCCAATTCATAATATTATAAGGGTTTTGAAGAGGAGTTAATCGTGGTCTATTTAAACGCTGTTTTTTTGTTGGGACATCAGAGTCAGTCGGACGTCTATCTTCTTGTTCTTGATCCATTATAAAATCTATTTATATTTTAATTTTTAAATAGGTCCAAAATCATCCAACTTTTCAGTTATTTTACCAATAAGTTGTTGTCCGGATAAAAAGAACATTGTGTAGCCAACAAGTGCGCCTATGAATGCACCAACTATTACCTGAAATAGTGAATGATTATAACTATATATTCTTTGAATTATTGTTAAGAGAGAAATAAGGGCATAAACATAAATGATTTGTTTATCTTTTAATGCAAAATACATAAAAATTGTTGAATACATTGAAGACTGAGCGTGGCCTGAAGGCATGCCAAAAATATTAAAAGGAATGCCATTCTTATATAAATATTTTTTACCATGTGTAATAGCTAAATTAAATTTATGTGGATCTTCTGAAGGTCTTGGTTGTTTAAATATACCCTTTAAAACTAAATTTAAAATAGTATCTAAAAACAAACCAACCGTATAGTAAAAAAATAACGTATTTTTATCCCATAAAAGTATCCAAGAGAGAATAATAATAAAAAATGGTCCAAATGCAAAAATATTTAAAAAATAATCAATAAATGAGTTCATAATATAAGTATATATTTTAATTAATACTGATATAAACATTCACATACAAGTGTAAAACACCAATCATTACCATTTAAATTTAATACGTTACCTTTATCATCAAGTAATTTTACAGCCATTCTCTCAATATTTACAGGACCAAAATACACTCTGGAACTATCTTGGAGAGAACCACTAAATTCTACAAGTAATGAGCCAGTTGGAACACCAGCAGAAGTTTTTACAGGAATAATTGCTAATGTATCTGATGATGTAGGTGCGCGTGAAATATAATTTGTTAAATTATTATTATTTCTATTAATTTCATTTATAGAATAGAGCTGTGCGTTTGTTAATGTTCGTGGTGCGCTAGGTAAAACAACTTGTGTCTGTGAATAATCATTTTCAAATTTACCTGCAATAAGAAGACCATTTTGCGAACCAGTTATAAGTTGACCTAAATTAGATTGTGTAGGTCCAACACATGTATAAGGTAAATCAGGTGAATAATATGACGGTATTTTAAGTTTATTAGATAATTGAGTAATAGATACAATTGAGTTATTTACGTGGTTTTGATTGTAATCATCCAATACAAGTATTAAATATTTGGTGCCATTTAAGTCAAGAATTGCCGATCCTGTGTTTCCACTTGGGTCTACATTTATATAGGGTAGTCTATAACCCATAATCCAACCAAGAGTGTTATTAAAATAATGATTGTTATTACTTTTACAAGAAATATCGCATTGAAGAACACCAGTAAAATCATAAAATACTATTACAGTAGTTGAATTAATGGTAAAAGATGGCAAAGAACCTGTTGGATCATTAAATGAACCATCCATTAAAAAAAGTGTTATTTTACCGTTATTTGGATTATAATATACAGGGTTATTTGCAGGTAAAACAGGTGGTCCAGTTCTGGGTGGAAATGTAAATCCTGCTTCTAAAAAAGATGTATTCAATTGAGTTTGAAATTGTGTTTGACTATAATTACCTGATGGAACTGAAACAGATATTGCATTATTAGAACTTGTATCAACAATCCAAAAACAAGTATTACCATATGCGCTATCAATTACATACCAACTAAATGGTATTTGGTAAGAATATAATCTTAAACTTAAAGCATTTTTAAGTGTATCTGATAAATCAAGAGTATAATCAGTGGATGTTGAATCAACCCCACTTGTATATTGTCTAAATTGGCTATCTAAATTAACAAAACGATTAATAGTATTTTTAAGATTTGGATTTAAAGAGTCTTGTTTAACAGGTAAGTTATAAGTATCAGTGGTTGCAATTTGTTCGCGTTTCATTGTGTCATGTTGATTACCAAAGACACTAATTTTTTGCTTTCTTTGTGTAATTTTATTTGCTTGATTTTCATCATTTTGAGTTAAAACTTGGTTTTGATACCAATCAGTTATTTGTTTTTCTCCGGCTCCATAAATGGCTTCGTTTTTCATAGTTCCAAAACCTTCTACTATTATTTTATTACTTGAATCATTATCATCATCATCATCAATATTTTCATTTTCCAAATTTTCAACATATTCTAATAGCTGCATTTTAACTTCTCTAAAAAAATTAGCTAGCATTGGATTTTTTGTTTTAAATCTATTAATATACTTATTAGTTTTTGATATAACTGTTTCCTTATCAAGTTCATCATCTTGAATATCAACAATTGTTAATAATTCAGAAAGTGTATAATTAGAAATATTTGTATCTATGCTTGTCATATGTCTTATATAGATTATAGTTTTAAATAAAAAATGTAAAACTATAATTAAAATTAGTGCCTTTTTTTCAGTGCTTTTTTTTCAGCTACAAATATTTTCCAAATTTTCCTTATTAATAGCTGATGCTTTTTGCTGTAACTTTTCTTTATAATGATAAATAAAGGTATCCTTTATTTCCTTTTTTATATTCATACCTTCACATACATCTAATTTTAAAACTTTTTCAGGAATTTTTGTTAATCCAGAACCGCGTTTTGAATGTGTATAACCCTTAAATAATATTTCATCTAATACATAAACTAATTCAGGATTATATTCATCCAACTTCTCTCTATCTATAAAATGCTTACCAATATAAGTATATCTATTATTATTACCATCAGTATGAACTTTGTAATATTTATTTGTTTCGTATTTATTTTTAATAAGACCAATTCCTTCAATTTGATTTTTTTGATTATTCATTTCGATCACAAATACAAGTGTGTTATAATAAATTGTTGGCGACATTTCTTGCGGACAACAATACATACATGCAAATCCATACTTTCTCCGATATGCATAATTTGTTTCTAACGTTTCATTATTAAATCGTGTTGTGGCTATTGTAAACATTTAATTTATGCTTTTTATTTTTATATTAGTTTAATTTTTCAATTTTAAATAAAAATAATATATAAATGAATTGCTGTATATGTGGACCTGTAAAAAATTGCGGACCTTATTTAAGAAAGGTATTTGAAAATATTGAAAAAATTGGTTTACTTTTTGATAGCTATGAAATAGTTATATTTTACGATAAATCAAATGATAATACATTAGAAATATTAAATGAATATAAATTAAAAAATCCTAACTTTTATTTTTTTGTAAATCAAAATAAAACAAGTCCATTTAGAACACATAATATAGCATATGCACGTAATTTTTGTTTAAGTTATATTAAAAACAGAGCCGAACATTTTCCATATTTTATAATGATGGATTTTGATAATGTAAATTGCAAAGAGCTTAATTTAGAACCTCTTAAAAAATGTTTAAAAAGAGAAGACTGGGATGGTTTATCATTTAATACAAGTCCCAAATATTATGATGTATGGGCGTTATCTATTAAACCATATTATTTTAGTTACATTCATTTTAATCATAGTAATATACATAATCATCATACAATGGAGGATTATATTGATATGTTATTAAAAAGACTACCAAAAGACGAATATTTAAGATGTTTATCATCATTTAATGGATTTTCAATTTATAGAACAAATAAGTTTTTAAATACATATTATGATGGAAGAATAAGATTGGACTTATTACCAAAACATTTTATTGATGAAAATTCAAGAATAACAAGATCAAAAATAATATATAAAAAATTTGATAATGTAGATGGTAGATATGAAGATTGCGAACATAGATCATTTCATTTACAAGCCATTATAAACTCTGATGCAAAAATTATGATTTCTCCGGAAGTAATTTTTCAATAAATTTAAATATTATAATATATTTTAAATATAATATAATATGATTTTTTTCCCATTTAAAAATAAAAAACCGGTGCATATTGATAAAGATATTAATAACAAAATAAATACAATAAGATATTTAAATAGACCTTTTATTTTAAAAGAAAAATACGAACCTATTATACCATTAAATTTATTTACATGTTGGCATACAAAAAATTTACCACCATTAATGAGAGAAAATTATGAAAAAATAAAAGAAAAACATCCAAATTTTTGTCATTATTTATATGATGAAACAGATTGTGAAAATTTTATTAAAGAAAATTTTGAAATTGATGTATTAAATGCGTATAAAAGTTTATTACCAAGTTCATATAAATCAGATTTATGGAGATATTGTATTTTATATATAAATGGTGGTATTTATTTTGATATTAAATTTAGCTGTGTTAATAATTTTAATTTTATAGCTTTAACAGAAAACGAATATTTTGTTCGTGATAGAGAACCATGGGGTGGAACATTAACAGGATTAATTGCGGTTAAACCAAAAAATGAAATACTATTAAAATGTATTCAACAAATAGTTATAAATGTTAAAACTAAATTTTATGGTAGAGATAGCTTAGATCCAACAGGACCAGGACTACTAGGTAAGTATTTCACAAAAGAAGAAAAAAAAGAAATGAAATTATATTTTGCAAATATTAATATTAAAAATATAATAGATGATTGGATTATTGTATTCAATGATATTTCTATTTTAAAACAATATAATGGTTATAGATCAGAACAAACAAAAAAACATTATGGTGATCTTTGGAGAAATAAACAAATTTATTTATAATTTTATACTACAATTTCTTCAGAAAGTTTGTTACCCATAATAGCGTATCTTTCATTTTCTAAACTCTTCATAAGAAGACTCCAAGGAGTGCAGGATTGAAGAGCCTCCAAACCTTGATCGCAGAATAGGTTAAGAAGACTAGGACTAAAACCTGACATCATAGATACGTTGGGTTGATTGGAAAGAGTAGGAAATCCTGAAGTGCTTCTTAAGTTCCAGAAAAGAATATGAGGAGGCTTGTATCCCTTACCGTGAACACGAATACCTGCGGCCTCATATTTTTCCTTCATAGTATTATACAATGCTTGTTTATTACAGTTATCTCCACTATCCATTTGCATATCAGAAAGAACTACTAGAACCATATCTTCAACATCCTCAGGCGCCATCTTGTTTTGAATAATCGCATCCAAAATTAAATCAAGAGCAGCGTGAAAATTGGTATTCATTCCCCAAGGAGCGCGTTGTACGACAGCCACTTGTGAAATAAAATCAGGATAAGGCTCAAGATTAACCCAAGTAGGAGTAGAACTAAAGGTCATAACACGCTTACCAAGTGCGGACTTTTCAGCAATGCGAATACCAAGAGCAATGGCAACTTCCATAGGATCGCCTTCCATAGAACCAGAAACATCTACCATCGCAATCATTTTACCAAGAGCGCCATTTTGGCTGGAGTTATCGCGCCATTGTGAGTTAAGAAGGTCCCTTTCGGCTTGACCTCTTCTAACTCTAATTAAGTCTCTTGCTTGCTTGGTAAAATCGGCCATGGCAACACGCTTACCCTTCATTTCAACTTCGCCCTTTACAGCCTTTTGAATATGAGCATTAAAGTGCTCGGCGCATTGCACTCTATCAGTATCTTCAGGGCATCTAGTTTCGCCATTTTTCTTTACATTCAAAAATGCCTTCTTTTGCTTACTTAAAGTAATAGAAGTGGTCTTTGTAAAGTCAATATTTGCCCAATCGTGTCCGCATTGTTTAATTTGAGTAGTGTCGATTTTCTTATTAAGAGCGGACAAAATCTTACGATATTCAGTCTTACACTTGAGTGTAGCCTTTTGTTTTCTGGTATCAGTGTTAGCAGTTAGCATAATATGACTAAAAAAGTTGGTAGCAAGTTGCTCAAATAGCCAACCAAATGATGACTTTTCTCTAGGAATCCACTTGGCAGCAAGTGAAATATCGTTAGAGTTAGAAATCAAATTGGCATAATCATTACTAAGTTGCTCGTTAGTAATTTGAATAGCATAATTAATTAAATTTTGTGAATTACCTCTACTTTGACAAAACTTGCAGAAATATTTAATATCCTTCCAAGAACCATATTGATGGACTTTCTTGTCGCCCAAATCAACCAGACACTTAAGTGCGAATTCTGCTAACTTAGGGTAAAAACGATTCCAAGTGTAAATCATCATATAAGCTAAAGTGTATTCACCCTTTCCATCTACAATATCACGAGTTTGTCCGATCATTTTATACAAGGCGGTTAAATATCCTCTTGCAACCTCCTTTTCAGGTAATGAACCAGTTTTAACCTGATGCATTAGTGTTTCAAGCATAGTAACCAATTGGTTTTCTAGAGGCTTTAAGTTT
>Ga0255166_1000356_pt1 | contig 17375 bp, 18 predicted proteins | sample Atl_Cont_RepC_8d_FD_186013 | JGI IMG/M metagenome (GOLD analysis project Ga0255166, IMG submission 186013) | Freshwater microbial communities from Altamaha River, Georgia, United States - Atl_Cont_RepC_8d | ecosystem: Environmental > Aquatic > Freshwater > River | place: USA: Georgia | collected...
TGTTAGATAATACAATACCTGTATATCATTTATATGTGATACGAGCAAAACATCGCGATTTATTGTTGAAATATTTATCTGATAATGGTATTGAAACCCTGATTCATTATCCAATACCGTTATGTGAATCGGATGCTTTAATACCTTATATAAATAATCATAATCAGATGACGAATAATGTCATTGGTTTGTGTAGTGAGATTATATCTCTTCCAATGTATCCTGAATTAGAAGAAGATGAAGTAAAATATGTATGTGAAAAAATAAATGATTTTTATCAATATTATGATTATAAAAATACACTCCAAATACAAACTTGTGTAGATGTAAATGTAGATAAATTGACAACATTAAGTATTCCAATTAAAATAGGTAATTTACATTGTTTGAATCGTATTGATTTTAATACAAAACGACTATTTTATGTAGATGGATTTGAGAATGAATCACTACCTATAACCAGAGGGAATCATGCGATTATAAATTTTAATGAATTATTGGTGATGATATCTGGTAAAATAAAACTAACGTTAATACATAAAGATAAAGAAGGATTCTTTTTTGATAAAAAAGAAATTATATTATCAAAAAACGATGTGTATTTAATAGAATCAAATACATGGATTGTATATGAAATACAAGACAATAATACTAGATTGTTAGTATTATGTGACAAGGAGCATTCTGAATCTATAAAAGAATATAATTATGATACTTTCATTACTTTATCATCTGAATCAGCATTATCGTCCGTATCTGGTTCAACAATTCCTAATAAATTTCTTACTTCATCACATGTATACAATTCTCGTTCGCAAATATGAGAGATATGAATAATTCTATTAATCAATGTTTCATTTGAAGCTATACAATTTCTTTTTTCATCATAATAAACATTATCTTCTAATCCAACTCTAACGCCATCTGCGTATAAAATTCCGGTGATATTAGAAGATAATTGTTGTGAACCAATCCCTCCAATAGAAAATATCGAACCAGGTGGTAATGCATTGATTAAGCTATTAATATCAGCAGGATTATTTTGAGCAGAAAATATATTACCTAAAATTATATTATAATAATATGGAGGGTGTAATATTTTTTTTCGTATTAAGTATTTTGAAAAATTAATCATTCCAACATCAAATACTTCTAATTCAGGTTTTATATTTTCTTCATTCATTTTATTTAATAATTTTATAATCATTTCTGGAGTATTTATACTTGCGTTATTTGTGAAATTCAAGCTTGATAATGTAAGACTCCCCATGTGTGGTTTTGAAACTCCTTTTAAATTAAGTACATCCGACCTGGCTTCAAATGTATTTAAAAATCTCCCGGTTAAAGATACGCAAATGATAATATTTGGACATAAAAATTTTATTTTTTGAATAATTTCAGAATATTTATTTTTATCCATGGTATTTTCGCCATTCTCATCTCTGGCATGAATATGAACCATTTGAACACCCTTTTTATAAGCAATCCATGTATCATTTGCGATTTCATCAGGGTCAATTGGAGTAAATTCATTCATTGATTTTGTAGGAATTACGCCAGTCGGGCATAAATTAATAATAAGTTTTTTCATATTTGTATTATTCTATTATAATATAATTTATTTATATCCTACTGAATATTAAATCAAATTTAAAATAAAAATCATAAATTAATATATTTTATATGTTATAAAACAATTCATGTATAATAAAAAAGTAATATTAGGACATTGTAATCCTGTTTTGGCAGGTATAATTGATATTCTATATCAAAGTCATACTAATAATATAGACCAAATTCAAATAGACATAGTATCGAATATAAAGGATGAAATAAATGGAACAGATGATGTTCCTTATCCTTATGTAATAGATGAATTACTCCCAAATATAAATGAATATTTTCATGATGAATATATGTTTAATATAAATACTCATAATACCATCTTTTCATTTCCATTTTGTAATTACATTCTAGGCGTAAACAGTCCTATTAGTAAAAGAAAAGTATATGATTTTTTTGAAACTTATTACAATATAAATTCAAATCAATATTGTAATGTAATCGCAAAGAATGTGAATCTACCAATCAAAATAGAGTTAGGAAATGGATGTATGATAAATTACGGTACAACGATAGGGCCTTATACTAAATTGTCTAATTTTGTAACAATCAATAGAAATACAAGTATTGGTCATCATAATACGATAGACGAATATGTAACCATAAGTCCGGGAGTAAACATAGCAGGACATTGTAAAATAGGAAAAAATACCTTGATAGGTATAGGTTCAACAATTATTAATAATATTACAATTGGTAAGAATGTTATAATAGGTGCCGGTTCAGTTGTAACGAGAGATATTCCAGATAATGTTGTATATTATGGTGTTCCCGCAAAATTTATTAGAGAAAATAATATTTAATCAATATTTTAATCAATATATTTTTGTAAAGTATATTGTGTTTCATGATGTATTAATAGTTTTGGTATTAAAAGAGATGTGAAAATTTTTTTCATAAAAAATGGTTTCATATATTCGTAAAATTCATTGTCTTCTGGATTTATTGTATATAATGGATTTTTACGAACCATGAATGTGTTATTTTTTTGTTCATTAATGTATTTTTCAATAGATAAATTATCTTTAATAATATTTGATAAAATAGACCATCTATATTTTCTAAAACGAATTATTGTATTAATAAATTGTTTATTTTTGAGTTTATATATACATCCAGATGATATACATTGTGATGGTAAAGGATAACCTGTCCCCGCATATTTTTTATCTGGAAGTATGATTCCATTATATGACAGTCCAAAATTAAATACAAAATCAGGTTCATTATATTTTTGTATGTATTCAATAGATGTTTCTATTTTTTTATTAATATATATTTCATCATCGGCAGACATCAATATATAATCATAATCAGTATATATAGAAATTACTTTTTCTAAAATAAAAATCTTGCTTCGTTGAACGGCCTGTTTCCATTTGACTTCAAATGGTAATCCTTTAACATTTCTTAAAGCATCATTTACATTAATATTATAAAATTGATAATCTTGTCCATCTTTATAGTTATAATTATTAAAAATGGGTTTTAATTCATTTATATTAGTATAATCATCGCCTACCACGATAAATTTTAAATCAACATTTGATAGATTTTGATTATCAATAAGTGTTTTAAAGGTTCGTTCAAACAATCGATATGTATCGTCATTTTTTCGAGGATATGTTGCGAATGAAATTAATAATTTGATTTTAGAATTGTCTGTCATACGTAATTATAATATAGTTTATATTTTTATTTTATAAACTATTATATTCTATTATCAAAAAAAATTGATTGTATAATAATGCTATATAAAGATGTATCATACCTTGGCTATCATCAATTCTACTAGAATGAGCAAGAAGAATATGAATATGACTATGAATATGAATAAGACTGACAGTTACGAAACCTTCTATTATTGTGGCGAACATGTAGATGGTTGTGATCAAGATGGCCCGATTATTGTATATCATTATATTTCAAAATCTCGTGTAGATGAATGTAAATTGAATTTGAATTGTTTGAATCCATGGGAGTATGACTTGGAATTTTGGCCGGGAGATTATCATTGGGAACAAGCTTCGCTTAAAAAAGATATTTTGTTCAACATGAATATGGAGATTGTGGATGGTGTTTAAATTTTACTTAATATGTAATTTTATAGATTTTTACACAACACATCAAGAAATATATAAAATATATAAAATATATATGGTTTCAGAATCGATAAATACAAAGTTTGAGTTTAAATCAAATGAAAAAAGTATATTATACGTTTTATTTTTTTTATGTATATTTTTCCTAGGTTTAATGATTTATAATGAGTTCTATAAACATGATGTATTATATGAAGGAATGGAACAGCAATCAAAAACAATTGTATTAATGGGTGATAGTATTTTCAAAAACAACACTTATGTAAAGCGAGGTAAATCAGTAGAAGATATTTTAAAGACACTTTACAATGGAAAAATAATTAATTTAGCAAAAGATGATGAAGTGATAAAAGATATATATACGCAAATTAATAAATTACCTATAGAGTTAAATAATACAAATACTACTATTTTTGTTTCTATAGGGGGAAATGATATATTAAATAAATATGTATATTCTGAAACCACAGATGTAAATAATTTTGAGAAGCTTAATGTAATTTATTTGAATTATAAAGATGCTTTATCAAAGTTAAGAGAGAAATTCCCAAACCCAAAAATAATGCTGTCGAATTTGTATTATCCTCAAAGTGTAAAGTACTTAAGATATAGAGAACTAATAAAAAAATGGAATGATTTACTATTTGAATATCAGGACGACCCGATAAACAAGATAAATGATATTCTTGATGTCTCATTATTAATGACAGATATTAATGATTTTTCACTTTGTATAGAACCATCTGAAACGGGTGGTATGAAAATCGCTAAACAAATAATAGAATTATCGAAGGAATAATAGAATAGAATAGAATAATTTTATAAATCATATCATTAAAATCAAATGAATGAATAATATGATTTTATAAACACGCATGACTATGGCTATGGCTATGGCTATGACTATGACTAAATGAATTCATGTTTATTTTCTTCCTCCGCCACAAGATGAACAAGAAGCACTTTTAGTATGATATATTTGAGAAAGAGTATATACTTTGCTTGTATATTGAACTTTAACTAAATTATTATTTTTATTTATGCTGGAGTTTACAGGAAACATTCTGAACATGATTTTATATATAATCGTTATATAATTAAACTTTCATCAAAATATCAGCGGCGTTCGTATTTATTTCTGTTTCTATTTTCTCTCCTTTCATGAATTTTTCTAAATCTTCTAATATGCTTAAACGATTTATATATTGTTTAATATCATGGTCATTTATATTTCCGAAAAGTCTATTAGAAATATAAGAATCTTTGGGATTCCCTAAAATAATTATATTTTTTGTGTTTTTATAGTTCAATTTAGGTATTCTAGGTATAATATCATTTTGATTTATATAACAATACGTTTCGTCAATAATATTATTATAAAAATCAACAAATGTTCGATTCCCTATTTTTGGACACCCAAATAAGTAATTACTAATGTATAATTCACAACCAAAATGACTTTTTAGTAATGTAGATAATAATACAGAAATTGCTGCTCCTGAATCATGCGACGTAAATATAATTTTGATGGGGATTTTCTCTATATCATTTTGTTGATTAAAATTCCAAAATAGTTTGAATACATTTGATATAGTAAAAAATTTAAGTGAATTATATTGTTCTAAAAAATCACGATGGACTTTCATGCGGCCTTTGTATTTTTTATCTATATAATGTGAAGTATGTGAATCATTGAATGTTTTTTTACATACATATAAATCTGTCAGAATGCCTCTTTTAATCGGAGACCCTTTTATAGAAAAAATAATTTTATTAGAATATTGAAGAGCATAGATTTGAGAATCGATTAAATTTGTTTCGTAAGCATTGAAAAAGGTAATATTAATTGGTTTATCTAATGCGTTATTTTCAACATATGTGTCAATTTCTCTCTTGAAATCATTTTCAGACTTATATGACAATCCGGCAATTTTACTTAATGTCAATTCACTTATATTTTTAATATGTTCTATATTTGCCATATTTGCCATATTTGCCATATTTGCCATATCTTCCATGCTTTATAAATAATATTTATTTTATAAATTATTTATAAATTACTAAACAAACTTAAAGAGATATAAAAAAGAGTAGTAGGAAAGAATAAATCAAGTAATGACAGAATTGAAATATTATAAAGCAAATGATGGCTACAATTATGTAGATACATTTGATGAAGAATGGATTCATTCACATGAAAAAGATTTATCGGGTCCATTATATTGTAAAAATTGTGAATGTTATGGTACTATCACCCAAGACAAAATCAATGTATTCTTGGGATATTGTTTGAATTGTTCTGTTTATTTGTATCATAGTTTAAAAGGACCGGGGTTTTCAGGATTTAATAAGCTAATTATCGCAGCATCATATGAATATCCGGAATATCTTGTAGAGTATAAAAATATAATTCTAGAATTAGTAAAAAAGAATGAAGAACAATACAAAGATTATGTAAATTATATGAATTATCAAGATGATTCTTATCATCCTCTTCCTTCATCTCCTCCATTAGTAACACCCAGTTGGGATTATCATTATGAACGTAACTGTATTTATGACGTCGAAATAAATTTATCGCCATATGATAGTGAAGTATATTCCGATAGTGATTATGATTATTAGAACAATATATTCAAAAACAGATTATAATTTATTTGTCTTTTTTCTTCCATATTTACAATATTGTTTTTGAGAAAACCCTTTGGGATGTTTACAGTTAATGCTTAATTTATATTTTCGGCTCCATTTTCCACCTTTAATATTTGAATACTTTTTGGTTTTGGTTTTTTTAGTTTTATTATGTTTCATATTTATATATTCATTATATTATAATAAATAAATATAATGAATCTTCTTTCTATACATACTAATCATGTCCATCCAATATATTCATTAAATTGGATATGTCCAATTCATTGATATATCTTCTCCTGCTATATATCGAATTTCATCAATAATTGCTTTAAATTCATTGTGATTTCTATAATAAATTTTATTATTTTTGTCAATATTTTCTCTCGTGTTGTCTAAATTGTTATCACTATCAAGCCCAATCCCAATCCCAATTAAAAATGGAATTGGATGAAAATAGGAAATGTTTCTGATTGCTTCTTCTGGATAATAGCCATAATTATCACACATACAAACTTCGGCACCAAATGATACTAATAATCTTATTCCTTTAGGGTCATGATTCCACAAGCTATATGTATTGATAGGATATAAAGAATATCCATGTTTTTTTCCATTATATTCTACAGGAACCGAAATAGGTGAATTTATTATTATTTCCAAATTATCCATTGAATGTGTATCAATATATTTACATAACCAATCATTTATAGTGTGTATATTTCCAATAACAAGAATATAATGAAAATATAATTGCTCGATATAATTATATTTCAAATGAGAGTATTTTGTAGAAATTATTTTTTTAAATTCTTTCCAACTAAGTGGGTTATGAATATTAAATCCATATTTTGATTTCATAGTTTGAATGTCTGAGTATAAGATAGAATTTTCACTGGTATTTTCATAATTATCTTTATCATTAAGAATTTTAATTTGATTTATATATTTAAATGTTCTATGTTTGTTTTGAGGGATTCTAGAATGAGTATCATCATTATTAACACAAGGAGAGGTATTATTACAAGTGTTATACCCTCTGTCATTAAGATTGTCAAAAAATCCAGTATGAGTAGAAGATAAATCAGAATCACGAATCGAATCACAAATATAATTTTTGTTTTTGTGGTAATCATTGTTTTGACCCTTTTCATCTTTTTGATTTATATTTGGTATTAAAATATCGTTTCGCATATACTTTAAATATAATATAATTTTAAGTTTTACTTATAATAAATACATTATAAATAAATAATATACTCGTCAAAACAATTTAAAGACACCTTATTATTGTATAATGTCAAGGTGAGTTATATCAAGCGTTGAGTGGTATAACTTACATTCTGTATTCTATTTGATTACAATATTTGGTCATATGATGTAATGGTGAGCATAATGGACTTTGAATCCATATATCTGGGTTCAAATCCCAGTATGACCTGCTTATATTGTAATTGAGTTATATACAGTTGTCAGCTTGGCCGAGTGGTTATGGCGATAGACTTGAAATCTATTGGGGAAACCCGCACAGGTTCAATCCCTGTAGCTGACGAGCATCATTTGTCTAATGGTTAGGATTCAACCCTTCCAAGGTTGAGGTCCGGGTTCGATTCCCGGATGATGCATTTCCGGACATAGCTCAGTTGGAAGAGCAGCAGGCTGTAGTCCTGTAGGTCATTGGTTCAAATCCGATTGTCCGGAATAATGGTTCATACAGCAAACAATTTGATAAAAAACTGCCTTTGTGTGGTTAAAATAATATGAACCTAGTATTTATTTGGGGTATTGTGGCAAAATGAATTAGATTCATACAGCAAATTTTTATAAGAATAAAAAATGAATCTAGTATTGGAATTTGAGCACGGAGTGGTTGTTGGTATCTGTGTCAGTGCCCGGCGGGGCTCCACAGTGAACAGTGAACCGCAATGATGTGCTCTGTCCAGGTATCCGCCGGGCGGAGCTATGTGTTGTATAATTACGATTATTTTCGTCTGGCCAGCGATAATAATGTAGTTATATGTGTGTGGGTGTTTTATCATAAATTTTTTTTTGTTTTTCTCTCATTCTTTCTCTCCTCTCCTCTCCTTTCCCCCTCCCCCAAATAGATTACCGCAAACGCAGCAGCAGCATTATTTCAAGTCCAAGTCGTCGGAAGCAGAAGAATTCAAGATATCGTCGTCGTCGTCGTCATCGTCATCGTCATCATCTTCAGGTGTCCAAGAATAAAAGGTAAGTTGTTTATTTTGTTTGTAAAAAAACTAATATACTAACTATTTCTTTTTATAGGTACGTACCCCAAGCTTCGTTAGCTCAGTTGGTAGAGCGCCAGGCTGTTAACCTGTAGGTCACTGGTTCGAACCCAGTACGAAGCGTCCCCAGCAACTTGGCGCAGAGGAAGCGCGCTGGGCCCATAACCCAGAGGTCCTAGGATCGAAACCTAGAGTTGCTATTTTATTTTACATATTATTTTTGAAATACTTATCATAAAGCTTCAATAAGATTTATGATATTTATATTTATATTTATTAAATCATATTAAACATAATACATAATATGATTTATACTGTCTTCATATAAAATGTCAACTGAATTGTCGTCAATTTATTCTATGGATGCGCATCCTACTCTGAAAAATAGAATTTTTCTAGATAGTCATTTGTATTTTATGAGCCATGGTTGGAAATTAAAAGAAAATACCTTAAATCAGATTGTGTACAGCCATTCAAATTATCCCGCCGATGAATTCAAAGTTAAAATAAATAAAAATTTAATCAAAATCACAATTCCAATATTAGGAGCAAATTATGAATATTTAACCACATTTAATAGTTATTATCAAGCAAATGAATATTTACAATTTCATCTAAAAAATTATATGGATAAAATAAATTATTGAAAACAACTTTTTATTTTTAAATCATATATATCTTCGTATTCCCACCGATGTTGATTCTGATTCTGATTCATCTTCACTCCTAAATAAACAACATCTTTATGATTTATATTATAATCAAAATATTTAATTACTTTATCATGTTTTAAATAAAACGCAGAGACATCTTTATCACATCTCCATATAATAGAACGGTTGTTATTATCATTTTTTTCAATAAAGTGATTCAACATTTGTTTACCTATTCCAGGTTTAAAATTAACGGAAAAAAATTTATCTAAATAAATAAAACGATGATTTGAAGTAATCCATGATATACAAATACCTTCTAAAATTTGATTTTCATAATATAAATCGACCATACAGGATTTTTTTGTAAATCGATGGAGATTTTCATCATAATTATAAGGTTTATTAAATGAGCGTTCCATTCTTTTCATAATAAAGCATTGAAAAAAATATGGTATATCTATCCATTTTACACTAATAATAAACCTCATAATTATATGTTATAATTGTATTATTATTAATATTATTATTATTATTATTATTCTAATACATTTAATTTAGCTTATTTTAATTATAAATATATAATACTTGAATATTATATGTTTAATATTCCAGATTTAGATACAAGAAAACAACATACAACATATGTAATTCAAACATATAATAAGTTTTTAGATAAAATAACAAAAAATAAAAACGTAAAATTAAATATAACGTTTTTTTTTCATTCATTATTTGTAATTATACCATTATTTATTTTAATATTTAGTTCAATTGATATTTACTTTTATATTTCTTTTATTTTATGGATATTGATTGTATTATTACATTTTTATTTTAATAGTTGTATTTTTGTACGAATTGAACGCGAATTAATGGAAGATAAAACATGGAAAGGTATATGGACATATTTATTTAATACATTAGAATACTTTAATATTAATATAACAAAACAATTTGCTAATTTTATATTTATGACTTGTGGATTTTTATTTACACATTCAATTTTTATAAAACTGTTAATACATTTTAAACCATCATTAGTAATGGAAATTATGGAAAAATTAAATAAATCACTATCAATTAATTTAAATCCATCTTGGATTGAATATATATTAAACACTATAATTAAAATATTTTTCCAAAAAAATATATTAAATTTATCTAGCGTCGAAAACTCACAAAAACAATCAAATATAGTAGGATATGGAATTTTATTTGTATTCATGTTAACATTTATATTTTTTACTCCGTATGTGAATAATATGTTTAAAAAAAAGATGATAAAATCCTGCGAAGTGGTAGTGATACCGACAGCAGTAGCGATGAAGTGAGCAGTGAATCTGACGATGTGGCTTCCCACGATACCGCAGAAACTGAGCCAGCTGAAGCTGCGACAGTCGCTTCCCATAAAATCGAATATGAAAAGGATAATTAGTGATTTATATATTTTCGATTTTATATTTATAATATATATAATGGCATCTAGAAGATTACGATATAAAAAGAGACATACAAAACGTCGTAAATATAGAGGAGGTGGTAGAGCAAGTACTATGAGAGCATCAACAAAATCTAGAACAAAACAGTCAATAAGTAAAACACCTCGCGTAAGTCATAGACATAAAGATGTAAATGATTATGGAAGTAGAATAACGGACAAATTAATTCAACATTGTAATAGAGGTGAATGGGATGAATATGAAGATGTTGTATTACAAATATTGAATGATAATCGAAATGGTAAAAATGACTTTTTTGAATATATGAATAAACATATCAAAAAAATGGACCCTCATACAATTTTTTGCTTAGAATATGCTTTTACAAGATTACAAGAAGAAGTCGTAGACACATCAATGGACTATATTAGTCATGTATGGGAAATGACTCGTAAATATCCTGAAGAAAGAGAGCAAGTAAGAGAACATAGACGACAAGCTATAAAAAATAAATCAAAATAAATCAAAATAAATCAAAATAAATACATAAATTAAAAATGATTTATGTATTTTGATGATAGTAAAATTTTATATAGCATTTATAAAAAAATTGAAATACTTTTTTGTAAACAAATAAACTATATCTGAAACAACAACCATGTCTTACAAGACGATTACCAACTCCAAGAAGATGACCTCTTCTACCAAGCAGCAGGCGACGCCTTTCTGTAAGGTCTGCTACGACGCTAAGCGCCCTGGTTACGATACCCATTACCTCAAGGACTTTACGGGTCCTACTCCGGTCGTGGTGTGTCCTTACCTTCTTGAACTGAAGTGTAATTACTGTAAGAATTCGGGTCACACCGTGTCTTATTGTGATGTTCTGAAGGCCAAGAAGTCAGCCGAGGAAGCTGCTAGCAGCAGTAGTCAACAGAACGGTTCTTCTCAGAACGGACGCTTCTTTATCATGCGAGAGGGCAGTGCTTCGTCGATGAAACAGCAACAGGATGTTTCTGCTGTTGTCCAGTCGTCGTCTAAGAAGAAGCTAGCCGCTAAACAGACAAAGAAACTGGTACGAACTGCGGCTGTGGCAGTTAACCAGTTTGAGGCTTTGCTTGCTGCGGATGAAGAGTCATCTGTGTGTGACGAAGAGGAGGAGACCGCGTCTGCCAATCAGACGACGACAGTTCGGGCTAACGACGAGTTTGTCGTGCCAGATGTTGTGAACGCAGAGGAGAAGCCTGCTGTTACATGGGCCAAGATTGTTGCGAACCCTTCTTCTTCTTCAGGCAAAAAGACGGCTCATTATCGTTCGGGCGAAGTAATTATGAGGACGACCATGTCAGCAGCGGCACTTTATGAGAGACCAAATCCTAAATTCATTCACAACCAGGAGCTTTCGCTTATTGGCAGTTCGTCACAGGAGGCGTATGATTCGTTTATCAAGCTTCCAGGCACCAACGTGAACGACTTTGTGTACATCAACGGCATTGTGTATATGAAGAAGACGAAGTCAGCAACAGTAATGAATCAGAAACCAAGACGGCCTGAAATTATTCGCGAAGAGAGCGAGCTTTCGCTTATTGGCTATTCGTCAAAGGAGGTGTATGATTCGTTTGTGAAGCTGCCTCGTAATCAAACTGAGAAGTTTGAGTACATCAACGGTAACGTGTTTATGCGAACCACGCCTCTTCCTTCTCAGTCGCAGGCATCAACATCAACAAAAGCCGACAGCAGTAGTTCTAACAACATCGTCAATGAGGGGGTGACACAGAAGAAGCAGCAATCAAGTCACTTCTTCGGCCTTCCGGCCAACGGTAAGTCATGGTGGGAAGACAGTTCTGACGACGAGGAGTAAAATCGGGTAAGTTTTAGATAGTGGAGGTAAGTGTGTGCGTTAGTTAGTTAGTATAGTATTGATAAAAGATATGGGAGGGAATCGGTGGGAAAAAATATAAAAATAAAAACTGGAAAAGGTAAAGTAATAAGGTACGTTTTTTTTATGTAATTAAAAATCAAAATAAAAAATCAAAATAAATCAATTTTTTATCTCATTACAAAAACAGATACAGATTTTAAAAAATTGAAATACTTTTTTTAAAAGGAAACGCTAGTATCTAAACACGCTCAAACTAACACAAGTTAACAATGCTGACCATGTCATCTTACAACAACGCGGACATCGACATCATATTTGGAGATTTTACTACGGAGGAATGTAATCAGAACTACAACAATTCATCTTCCGTTAAATATGAAAAGGATAAAGAAATCAGGGACCGGGGTATTAACCAACAAACAGAGACGTTCATCATATTTGGAGATTTTACACCAGAAGAGTGCTATAGAATTCAGAATCAGCATCATCTTTTACCTCTACTATCATCATCATCATCATCTGTCATAAAAGATAATAGCGCGCCGTTTGTATATTACAATTTATCATGTTTAAGGTGTGGATATAATAGTCATACAATTGAGAGGTGTGTAGCAAGACGTAACATTTATGGCGAACGAATTGGATGGGCAACTCCACCTAGAAGACATATACCTAGGCAAACATTACCTTCTTCTCCTACACATAACGGGACGGTATATTACAATCAGCAAATTCCTTTGAATAATTGGTGCGAAGCTGATAAAACAGATTATACCCAGTTTGTCTTTTCAGAAGAAGAGGTTCAAGAATGGATTGAAGAAGAAACCGAAACCAATCATCATCAGTTTGAAAATGAAATTCATTATAGCTCAGAACCTAACCTAGATTACATATTAGGATATAACCAAGCTTTAACCGATTACATGTTATATAGTCTAGGCCCGACTTTCTAACCATTCAATTCAGTCGCTAATAGCTAACCTTAATCAATTGTGTAAATAAATGTCGTTTTTCATTTTTTCATTTTTTCATTTTTTTCATTATTTCATTTTTATTTAAAATTGAAATAATTAGTTTTCAATCTATAAAAATAATAAACGAAACGTTATAAAGCAAAAGAAATGCTACCAAAATTAAAACAGTATAGATTGATTTTCGCATGTTGTTATAAGTTTTCATCAAATAAACAAAAATGTATATGTGATAATATAAGTATTCTACAAAAAAACACCAGGATATATTTAAGACGACTCCATACATTACCTACAATACATTACAATAATACCGAGATTACATATTCAAGCATTGATTGTTTTCAACTATCTTCTAAAAACAACAATGATAAAAATAATAAAATGAGAGAAAATATAATAGGCGCATTTATAAATGGTCATGTAAAAAAAGAGTTCATATTATATTCTACACGATGGAAGATAATACATGAATCGATTATGAATTACGTTTATAGTTTAATAGATAATCAGGATAATGTAGAAATAGAAAATATGAAATTAATACATCGTGGTGGTAGAAAATACAATTATGATTTTACAATTACAATAAACGATAAGTTTGATTTCAATATAGAATTAAAATACAATGCTTCAAGTGTTAAAGAAACCCCTCAATTTGTTTCTCCTATGAAACCTAGTCAATATATGTCTTCTTCATATGAAGAGTATTTTTATGACTTGTATTTACCAAAATTATCGGAAATGAGTGGCTTTAATATTCCAGAGAGAGATGTATATCTATCAGAGATTCATTCGAATACTCCATCTTGTATGTTACAATATCAGGAATTATATTATAAGGGGTGTAAACAAAGCAGTAAATATACAGGAAATACAGATGATATAGCTTTTTATGAATATTCTAAAAAAATAGATAATGAAAGTAGACGGACATTTATAGAATCAAATGAATTGAATATTGAATTATTATCTACATATCTTCAAGAAACTCAACACAACAAAGTTTATATGTTATATAAAAAAAATCGGTTTTATAAAGAAAATATAAATTTGGAAAATTATAGATTAAACAGTTATGAAAAACATCCATCTAAATATATGTATGTAGCAACATCTGAGTCAAATAGAAAAATAAAAATATTATTAAGATGGAAAAATGGAAATGGAATTGCTTATCCAGCATTCCAAATTTCTTAAATAAATCAAATCATCATTTTGTTTATATTTCAATCCATCGTCCCACTCAACCCAACCCCAGCCTAATATATCGGTAAAATGTGATTGAGTTCAACAGTATTAATCGCATTATTTCCAAAATATAAACCAATAAACTTTTTTGTTCGTTCGTCTTCTAATGAATTCATAATTTTTTTATATAAATCGAGTAATTTTGATACGTCATTGTCATTATTATCCGACTCTGTTTCTACATTATAATGTATACAAATTAGATGATTTTCAATTAAATAATCAAAGTCGTCATGTATTAAACAATATTCAAAAGTATAATCTCCCATTCCGTATCCTCTATTAATAACTAATACAGGATTTGTTAAACCATGAAACCCGTTTTTATTTATGAAATTTTTCTTTTCATTATTTGAGTATTTTTTAAAAGACAATGTATTATTTTTTATATCTGAACTGTAAATAAGTCTTGTTTTTGTATCATCGTCTGTCAACAACTCTTTTACTTGATTCCACACGACAGTACCAACACTAACTTTAAACCCTAATTGAGACAAAGAAGTTGAATGATTACGAAGTTCTTTTAATTGTAATATATCATGAGGTGTTCCAAAAATTGTATAATTATTTATGTTGAGTATGAATAAATCATTATTAGACTCTTCATTTGTACTTTTATCAATGTCAACTTTTTGTATAATCATTAAAATTGTTTCTTGTTCTGTTTCAATATATTTATCATTACATTCAATGATATTTAATATTTTAAAATGTTCGTCTATGTATTTTCTTGTTTTATCATAATATAAACAATTCAAGAAATTCTTAGGTAATACAAAGCTTAAAATACCCCCGGTTTTTAATAATGAAATTGATTTTATAATAAATAATACATATATATTTGGTCTACCATCAAAATAATCACAATATCGTTTGTCTACCTCTTTTTTATTCATAACAAAATAAGGCGGATTGCCAATAATTAAATCAAATTTCAAATTTTCGTCATTATGTATCTCCTCCGTCTCCATTTCATAGCTAATAAAATCTTGATGAATAATATTAATCGTATTCAGACTTGACATAGTATTAAAATGTTTTATAGAATTGAAAATAATATCATTATATTCAACTCCTATAATTGTTTTATTGGAATATCTCTCATTCATAGCTTTAATATACTCACATGACCCACAAGATGGTTCTAATATTTTATGAATCTTATTCATATACGGTTCCAGTAAATTTAAATTTTCATGAATTGTTTTTGGAGGCGTAAAATAAATCCCATTCTTTTTTTTGATATCTTTTGAAATCATCTTTGTTAATGAATAAGAGATAGAGCTATACTCTTTATCTTGAGAGAAATTCAAAGATAAATCATCAGTTTTTACAATAGATTTACATGGTGTTTTACGATTTACATGTGAATTATAATTATTTATTTTTAGAAATTGTTTTTCACAACGTTTACAAATAAATTCACTCGTCATTTATATATAATATATTATCATATCCTATATTTAAAATCAATTTTTATATATATTGATTAAAAATACCAAAAATAAAATCTATATTTAATTATCTTATAAAACATAGTATTTACCACTAAAAGTATTTAAAGAAAACACTGTAATCTATAATGTGAATGAATATTATTCACACAATAAGCTCTTATAGCTCAGTCGGTAGAGCACTCGCTTTGTAAGCGATAGGTCTCAGGTTCGAATCCTGATGAGAGCATAAATTGTTATTTTTATATTTGAAATAACATTTACATGATATTTTGTGTAAATGTTATTTTTGAATGGATTTAAAATTTACATCATATAATTTATATATATTTATATTGTTTGTAACATGCCAAAGATATTAATTGACGATTTTGAAGAATCTGGATGTCAACAACATCATAAACACTTTTTCAGTAAACATACAAAAATATACCCAATTGATTACATTTATTGTAAAGAATATATCAAAACAAATATTTATAAACATGATGATACAGATAAAAATTCAAATATGAGTTATTCAGTAATAAAATGGATTGTATTTGAGTCTAGTTTGGTATTTTTTATAAAAAATAATATGTTTGATGATATATTTGTAGAAATATTTATTTTTTCATCGATTCATTTATTCATATGTATGTTATACATGATTGTTTATGATAAAACACCATTTGGGTTAGATGAATTTGGTTATCATCATCATCCATCAAATACTACGACGACAACTGTAAAGTATGGACATTGTTATAGTTGTGGTGTTCTTATAAATTTTGAAGGTGCTGAAAGTATTGAAAACATGTGTGATTATGAAGTAATTTATTTATCATGTGGGCATTTACATCATACAATGTGTTTAACATCGGATTTTATTCAAAAAACAACGAATACTCAATCTTGTAACTATTGTAATACCGAACGAAGTTTGAATGTTTTGAAGCCGATTATTGGAGACGCATATTATGCTTCTATAATGGCATATGATTTTAAAAACGATGATTATATAAATGAAATAGATGAGACACAATATAAAATCTTAAGAAGAAGTGATAGAATTAAAAATAAATCAAAATAAATTAAACCATAAAATAATATAAAAATATTATTATAAAAGATCGGA
>Ga0255166_1000369_pt1 | contig 16970 bp, 21 predicted proteins | sample Atl_Cont_RepC_8d_FD_186013 | JGI IMG/M metagenome (GOLD analysis project Ga0255166, IMG submission 186013) | Freshwater microbial communities from Altamaha River, Georgia, United States - Atl_Cont_RepC_8d | ecosystem: Environmental > Aquatic > Freshwater > River | place: USA: Georgia | collected...
ATTGAGATTCTGTCGATTTGTGCAACTCCAACACTTACACTGAGTAGGAGAATCAACGAGTTGCGGCGGAGCAGAAGACGCCTTGACGGGTGCGGAGGGAACCACCTTTTGAATGGGTTTTACAGGTGTGGTAACCGCCTCAGATTCAGACTCATGTTTAAACAGGAATTCCATTTGATTTTTCTGTACAGACTCCACCTTTTCAGGGAGAATAATATACAAATTTTCAAGAGAGAATCGTTGTTTACCATCCACGATGCTTTCCAAAGTGAAGGTTGCTTGCAACTGCATACGAGATGATTCAGACATTGTTAACGAAGAGTGTGATCCTGTTTAACTTATTTTATTCTTAAAAGAAACCCGATTTCAATTTTTATTTTTGAATTAAAATGCACTCATATCTGTAACCGCTTTACCAATAATAAGTGCATGAATATCACTTGTACCTTCATACGTATTGACTGCTTCTAAATTTACCATATGACGGATCACATGATATTCATCAGAAATGCCATTTCCTCCAAGCATATCACGAGCCTGCCGAGAAATAGATAATGCTTTAGAGCAATTATTTCGTTTCATCATAGAAATCGTTTCAGGAATCAATATCGATTCATCTAATAGTCTACCTACACGTAAAACACCTTGTAATCCAAGAGTTATATCGGTTATCATATCTGCCAATTTTATTTGAATTAATTGTTTGGATGCTAATTTTTTATTAAATTGACTGCGTTCCATAGTATATTGTCTTACTCGGTAAAAACAATCTTCAGCAGCACCCATGGTTCCCCATGCAATTCCATAACGTGCATTATTTAAACATGTAAATGGACCTTTCAATCCTTTAATATCCAATACATTTTCTAAAGGAACCTCAACATTATCCATGAAAATCATACCTGTTACAGATGCACGAAGTGCGCATTTTCCCTCAATCTTAGGTGCTGTAAGTCCTTTCATACCTTTCTCTAAAATAAACCCTCGTATCTCATTTTGTTCATCTTTTGCCCAAATAATAAAAATATCTGCAATAGGAGAATTTGTAATCCAATTTTTAGATCCGTTCAATAGATAATGATTCTCTTTCTTAATTGCACGAGTTTTCATTCCAGCAGGATCACTTCCATGATCAGGTTCAGTTAATCCAAAACAACCGATAAGATTTCCTTTGGCCAAGTCTGGAAGATATTTATTTTTTTGATATTCTGTTCCAAATTGATAAATAGGTAACATAACAAGAGAGGATTGAACACTCATAACACTACGATAACCACTATCAATTCTCTCAATTTCACGCGCAATTAACCCATATGAAACATAATTTGTTCCTGAACATCCATATCCTTGAATAGTAGGTCCTAATAATCCTGATTCACCCATTCGTTTGATAATTGATTTATCAAAAGATTCGTGACGGAAGGATGATGTAATTATCGGATATAACTCCTGCTTAGCAAATTCATATGCTGTTTTCTGTATGAGTCGTTCATCTTCCGTTAATTGATGAGTAATCTGGAATGGATCCTGATATTGGAATTTAGAAAGTGTAGAAAAATGGCGAGCAAAACGTCGGAACATAAGTAATTAAGGATAATATTTTTTTAAATAAACATACGCTCATAAAATTATAATTCTAATCATAAAAAATAATTCTAACTCCATAGAAAATATAGAATGACCACCTTACCTGCTCAAGTAATTTCACAGTTACTTATCAATAATCTTGTTCCTCTTATTACAACAAGTGCATCCTATCTCGCCTCATCCTATTTTACACCCTCTCGCGAGGAAATTCGTAGAACAGCAACCGACGATGAATACGAATTAGATCAGTTACAAATGGATCGACTACTAAAATGGATGAAACTCCTGTTTGAAGAAACAACGCCTTATGCGTCTACGACTGAAACAGAAATAGAATCTACGCCAAATTATAAACAGGAACTGTATAGTCTCTATCGAACGATCTGTTCAGACAATAAAGAATATGAGAGATGGAAAGCCTACAATTCGTCTTTATGGATGTTTTCGAATTATCGTAAAAAGAATACAAAACCCCTTGCAAAAAAGATCCTTGGAGACATTAAATTATTCAATGAAGGTCTGAAGCTGTTTAGCATGATGAAAAATGTGTCCACTTCCACAACACATTCTATGAACGGTCCTCTTTTGCAAACTCAATCTTAATTTTTTTATTTTTAATAAACAAATTGTTGCATTCCGCGCGATAGGCGCGATTTGAACTATGATAGTTTGTATATTTAATCAATGCAAATCCTTTAACCGATCCATAATGAACACTCGTTTTATCCTTATTTAAGGGGATATAAATATCACGAATACCTCCATATTTCCCAAAGATATACTGTAGATCCTCAGTAGTAATATCGCGTGGTAGATTTCGTGCAATAATGGTTTTAATGGGATGAATTGTATCCTTATCGAGATGCTCTTCTTCCTCCTCGTCATCTTCCTGTAAAGGGTTTAATAGGAGTCGTTCAATTTCGCGACGAACACCTGCAAGAATAAGTGACCCTTTTCCCGTTTCTGCATATTCTTTAATTTCACGAAGTTCTTTTGCGGTAAAAGGAACATCTTTCCACATGATTTGACCTTTCATTAAGAGAATAGAGATGGGGTCGTTCTCAAAAAGTTTGAGCAATTGATCATTTATTTTTCGCGTATAAGCCATCTTCTCGATGAATCGTAATAGAAATAGTAATAGTTACTCTTTTTATTTTGATGAAGAAAGGTTCAATTTTATATTGACAAAAAATAGATAGATAGATTTGATGGGGATAGATAATTATTGGGTATAGTATTCGTTAGAATATTGTGTATAATATCTATTACAGAGAGAGCATAATCCCTCTTTACTTGCACATTGTTCACAGAGAGGTTCACTACATTCATCGCAGTTGTATGTTGTTTTTTCTAGACAGAATGTACAATCGTTTTCTTCGTCCTTTTTTTCAGAGTCATTCTTTTCCGAGTCGTTCCTTTCCATTCCATTTAATTCGATTGTAGAAGCCTGTTTTATTTGTTGTTCCCTACAATCAATATCATAAGAAATGGGAGGCATTTCATTATCCAAATAGGATACAACAATGGCTTTCCAGCGAAGCGGTGACTCGATGCGCTCTAGCATGTACTCGATATTCATTGTATCATCTTTATCATGTGCAATTAGATAACAATAACCCATATTATAAAAGGGTAGAATACGTTCAATCGGTTTAATGGTATTTTCTAGATGAGTGATGGCGGATAACCAAATTGATGCCGACAAAAGAGGTAAAGGATCTCCATATTTGGATGAGGAAGTAATGGGGGATCGTACTTCTTCAATATTATCAAGCAATCGCGGATTAAGCGCGGTGAAAGATTGATCTCGTAGCATTTCTTCGATCATATTATTCGTAGAGGATTCCATCGGTTGTAAAATGGGGGTGCGTAACTCATCTTACGCGATAAAAGGGTTTCAATTTTTTCTTTTATGTTTAACCTCTAAAATGAGTATAATCGTACGTAAGGTTATGGATCGATCTATTTTCTGAAGAAAGAACAGATATAATGGCTTCTTCCGCTTCACGTACGATCTATCATTTTACACCCAAAAAAATTACAGCTTTCCAGAATAAACCTAGAGATCAACTGAAACTTCTTGCAATTCATGGAAAACCATTAGGATTCTGGTATGCATATGGCACCAATTGGAAAAATCTAGTAGAATCGGGAAAAACAGGTCGTTCCAGAAATACGGTCGCCCTCCAGTATGAAATGACACTTCCTGAAGAGGCATTTGTATCCGATGTAGAATCTGCGACTTCCGATACAATCTTGGAATTGTCCGCAGCCAATCTAGATGCATTTATGACACGATTTCACAACGATGCCTACCGATCTTCAAAAAAAGAGATCATTCATCAAGCATTTATTAAATTTGTGAAGGAAGGTGATAGCGCAGTGTTGAATGAACTAGCAGAATCTGATAATACAGGTATGTTTCACGAGCATTTAGATGAAATACGAGAAGAGATAGCCAATGTAGATGATCTGAACAACCTGCCAGATTATGAAAATGAAGCGTATGAGTATTTCTTTGAATTATTTGAAAAGGTGGATCCATCTCCTGGAGCACTTCGTTCCGATCAGATGCTAAATTACGATTGGACCACCTTTTGGAAGAATGTTGCGTCTTCGGTCGGCGGTGTAGAATTTCATACGAATCTTTTTACCATTCATGAATGGAAAAAACTCTGGCTGCCGTGGACGGATAAGTTAGATGTCCGTTCAGGAGTGATCTTTCACCCGAGCACCTTTCGTGATGGAATAGTAGTGGAACAAATTCTAATGGTAGATCCCGTTGCAGAAAAAAGCGGAGGACGTAGACGGACACGCCACAATAAAACACGTAAAACCAGTAAAACACGTAAATCCCGTAAATCCCGTAAATAAACATCTAAAAAAAGTACTATTTTATTAGTATAATCAATAAAAATAAAATAGTACATATTTATACCCCTACACATTCACATTTTTCTCCGTCTTATATTTATTCCAAGCCCTCTCGATTTGATGCATTGCATTGGGTAACAGAGCTTCTGAAAAGACTCTCGGTGCATAATTCTGGATAACCTCTTCAATTGTCTGATAATACATCACTGAACCCGATTCAGATCGAGGATACATTGCAGGAAATGGATCATATCGGTTCCATTTGATAATAAATTCATTCCTGTATGCAAAGCTGTTCATATGTTTATCATATACTACTGTAAAAGTACAATTATCCTGGAGATGAATCTGATGTTTTGAGCAAATAAAATGATATAACCGAATATCATATTTCTGCTTATTTCTCAAAATCGGATATTCAATATTAATGCGTACATGGACGGTATCATCGAATAATAATCCAATCATTTCTTCATTCTCTAACAGTGTTCTTCCATGAATTTTTTCCTCAGTACTAAGTCGAAAAAGAAGTTGTCGATTCGGCAGATAATGCGGATTGAGTTTATAAATCTTATCTCGTAGATCCGTGATTCCTAGATCAAGATCATATTCAATCTCATAGAAATCTCCTGAAAGCGTTTTCACGTATACTTTATTTAATGAATCCATCAAATGTCCTTCAACCCCTCCTCCGCCGCCGATTGGGCTTCAAATTTTATCAAAAAAAATAAAACACAACCACAAACATAACCCATTTTATGAACATGCTAATTTATACGCCTGCAACGAATTTGAATATCGAATCGGATAAGATACAAAATGAATCATAATGACTTCATTTGGATGAAGCAGATCCATATCATCCAATAAATATCCTTCACGAAAGAGTAAAATACGATCCTCCGCAATGGTAAAATCCTCGGAACAGATCCTACGAAGATAGAGCACGGAATGAAGCGGATACAAGTCGTACGAAATCGTCTCACCCGATGAAAGTTGCAAATAAATCATGCGATGATCCTTCTCCATGTAAAACAATAAGAATTAATCCGTATCGTTACCTTCCTCTTTCTCACCCACCGCATTTCAATTTTTTCCTAGGTTGGAGGATAGGGCGACAACTCGCCCTCATAGTATGCAACATATTGCCGAGACCAATATCCATAATGGAAATTTTCCACATCCACTCGCGTAGAAAGATAATCCATGATGACAGTACGTCCATAATATTCTGTGCGGTCGCGTCGTACAAGAAATCGTGTGCCGACAGGAGCATTTTCATTGTTCTCTTCTACGATTCTCCACCAACGATCGCTAGGACAGCGAATAATAAATCTCTGTGGAATGGAAGGGGAGAAAATGAACTGATCCGAAGCAGACATCATTTTCAAGGGTATCTTTTTATCCGAGAAAAAATTGAATCAATTTTTATTAGATAGACAAATTACCACACCCACCAAAGCAATGTCTTCTACGAAATTATCTCTACTACCTAGAATCAAATCCAAGGAGGATGCAATCGATTTAGCCATCGCAATTGAGGCCGTTGAAATGATTATAAATGAATTCTATAAGGTATTACCATTTGACAAAGATAAATATATATCGCGTATATATGATATTCTACGAAAATATAATCGCACAACCAATATAGATAATATCGCAAGATTCTATCGTGTGTATGAGATTATTTCGCTTATACATGAGTTTGCATCTTCTGACTATTTTCGTATCAGGATATTTGAATTAATGGTGGATGGAGATTACAAAAGTAATTCGGCTGACTTTAAACGTAACCTTGCAATAGCGTTAGATCTTAAATAAAAAAATATAGCGAACTAAATAAACGGAAAGATCACATAATTTCGCACATTATCCAAGAAATAACTGATCGCTTTCCATTCATCGGTTTCCATCATTTCATTGGATTTATCCATAGTGTATTGCTTTCGTATATTTACTGCAGATTCCGTAAACCAAATCCATTCTTTGATCATATCTTTTTCCATTCTAGTCTTTTTTTGAAGGATGGTCAGCATGTATGGAAAGGGGTGAAAATCAATCGCCTCAGGAAGAATCTCCACAGAATCCATTATGCTATGGTAATCAATTGTATGATATTCAGTTTTCCCAATTTCAGAAGAATGTTCTTTATAGTAATAAACCGCATTTTGTAGCATCTTCATATCTCCTTTCGTTCCTCCATATTGTGAACGATAATAAACGGCAATAACCGCATCTAAACTGTCCTGAATAAACTCATGCGACAATTTGTCTATCGTCATGTAATCCGCCAAGTCATCATAATACGTGGGGCATTCGCACAGGCTTTTGACACAGTGTAGAAGAATATGAATATCCATCGTATCAAGTACATGATCTTTTTCAGCCATCATTAACCATACAACAATAGAATAGGAATCCATCAGACATATATCTTCGATATAAATAATGGGCAAACGTCGCAAGAGCTCAATCGGATCTTTCTGAATGATTGCTAAAGCGGTCTGGATCGCAATGGTAGTATAACTGCGTCGAATCGCTTTTTGTAAATTCGATTTTAGCAAAGGAATGGATATCTTGGTGTCTACAATGGGAAGCTCTGGAAATACCTCCATATGAGGGCGATAATACAAAGATATTCCTAATTTAATGGAAAGAAAACGATCACCTTCTACAGGATGATTTTCAAAGGTAGCTTTGTAATTCGCAGGATCATAAATAAAACATTTACGATTGTCTTTGTGTTTCATGGAAACAGAGAAATAATTTTCCAATTTTTTCTGCATGGTCTGAGTCGCAATTCAGATATTGCCTTAAAATGGGTTCAATTTTTCTTCAATAAAAATAAATAATAGGTTATAAACATACGAATTATTTATTTTTTAACCAAAATTTTACGGAGAGAAGTGATTTTTTCACGAATGGATTGATTCTTTTCTTGCATATAATTCTCATATTGTTGCAATGTGTTTGTAATGGAAGAGATATCATTTAAAATGGATGATTTGTATTTACCATGATGAACATGTTTAACCGAAGACTTTAATGAATCGCATAGAGAATGACTTACAAGTCGCGATTTACGCATTTCAGTCATAATATTGTATAATTCAATTTCGTTTCGTGATATGGTTTCAATGATTGTATTGCGAAGTGTATCTCTTTGAAGGATGAACTCTGTGTTGCAGAGAAGTGTAGTGTATATTTCATTTGCAACGACCAACTTATGCTCTATTTTTGTAGAATTTTCTGGAACTGCATGAAATCTCTTGAAGAGATCCGACACGGTATCAATAAATAGATATTGCGAGGGGGTTGGTTTATCCGAAGATGAAACAATCGCACCATAATACGAAGCAATGCGCTCACGAGCCTTCAAGGCGGATTGACGAACGGGACGAGACATGGTTGGAACTCTGTAAAAAATAAATCGAATCAAACCTTTCAATTTTTTTATTTTAGCATGATCGCGAGATTAGTTCAGAGCATGTGACCAACAGAACGACCGATTATGAGCCGCACGCGGAGGCGATGGACAGACATACATCGTCGGCTGAGGAGAAATCGATGGCTGCATTGTATAGGAATCCGACTGACCTATTTCTGTATAAATAATGGGATGTGTCGTAGATTTTAAATCATAAATGGAGTGATTGTATTGATCTTTAATATTTACGCATATGGTTAATGAATTGGTATATAATGAGTCAATCTTGATCGTATCGTGATACGGAGTAATATGGGTGTTATTCAATTTCTGAGTAATATAATCAACGGACATGATGAGTGAACGTGTTATCCTAATTACATACTAGATCTAAAATCAATTTTTTTATTAATCCGCATCCTGCTTATTAATCCGCGCAACTAATCGAATGTTCGCGAATACTTGAAGAATTGAGCGAGACGATTAACTTTTGTACGCTGAGTCCATGAATCCCATTTTACACCACTAGGATGCCGAGAAGCCACTTCGTACTGTAATCCGTTCTTCCTCTGCACCGTATTCGGAGAAATGAGCTTACCCGCATCAGTAATAATACCAATCCGCCCTGGTAGGATAAATGGATCGTTCCAAATTGCCTCTATACATTCGGGATACATATATATTACTTTTATAGTCTAACAAAAAAAGAAACTAGATACATATCATTTTTATTATTTAGATCTTTGTTAAAATTCATTGTGTTCAATCATGCACATGGGGCACATTGTACGATTTGGCGAACATTCGTCGCAGATGAAAATGCCACATTGATCGCAAACGGAGATACCACATTCGTGGCACCAGCGGTTGGACGCCAGATAGCAGTTGTTGCAGAAGGTATTTTTAACAAATTCATCCGCCTGATGAGGTGATTCCCAACATTCACTATACGCCACTGGACAGTCATCTTCTTGGGTAGAGAAGGTAATAATCGCCTTCCATCTTAAGGGGCTATTAATGCGTTGTAGCAGATAATAGGTATGAAGGTAGGGCATTGTATTGTCGGATGCAATTAAATACGTGCGTCCAATAAATGGATTGGTCGAACCGATGACTTCCGCACGGGTATGAATCTCATCCAAATCTTCGAGTGCTTCAATCCATGTGGATCGGCGGAGACAATTGAGCTCGCTCGTATTCATATCCTTCAAATCGTCGGAACGAACTTCTTCAATCGCAGATAAAATCGCATCAATGTTCAACATGTCTGTATAGAATGTAGGATGGGGTAACGTTTCTCTCCGCGCCCATCTCTTTTCAATTTTTTTAAGGTTCAGAGGAGCCGACTTCAACAATGTTTCGCAAAGTGAGCAAGATTTGTATCCCATTCTATTTGGAAAAGAGTGGAATATTTCATAAATGTGCGTATTACATTGACAAACATATGTTCAATAGAGGACCATTTACAATATCCTTCCATGGATGATCTGCCTCGATCCACAATATCAATGTTATGTAATTCAGTATCATATGCAAACTTGTTTGAAAGTTTATCATAATAAAAGATGAAATCATGTCGAGTTTCATCGTCCTCAATAAAACTCGCCCTGTATTTTTGGAGCATACCGTTGTATGCATATCCATCAAAATCAACTGTATTGACATTGTATAAGTTAAGAGGCTCAAGAAACTGAATTTCAATCAGTGGTTTTCTTTTGATATAGATTCCCATCATCTCTTCTTCGGTTCCAATTCCATTGTTCAAAGGGAATAAAGTCAATTCATACTTGTCAAGTTCTGGCTTATAATCAATGATATGTTTGCAGATCATATCGTGTCCATCGTCAGGATTACACTCAATTCGGAGGAGATCGCCGTTCAAAAATTTAATAAATAAAACACGCTTTACGGACATACATTAACTATTTATGACCATCTTTACACCCTTGAAATATCTATTCATAGAGTAGAAAGATGGCGAAGATTAATCCATTCAATCGAGATAGAAATACCCGTAAATTGGGTAGAAATACTCGCAACAAAACGAATAAAAATAAAAATAGTCGTAGAAATATCTCACATCGTACAACGATGAAACGAACAAAACCTAAAAAATTGTCTATAAATAAAACACTAAAACATATTAAAAAAACACAAAGAGCTATGGAATTAGATGATTCTCCTGAAGGAATTGTAGAAAGTCTGAGAATAACAACTGCATTTGTAAGACGTGTATTGGGGCGTTTGGAAAACCAAAATGTAAATGAAAATACCAAAGCAAATACAAGTATATTTTTATCATTTCTTGCCGAGAAATTATATTTTGTTGCAGAGAATCATGTTGCATTGTTGACAGAAGGTGAAACAAAAAGCAATATTCCTGAACTCTATAATGAAGAACGATTGACGGAAGATACAAATGGGTATGTGTCTGACTTTTTTGATAGAATTGAATCAGAGCAAATCGCAGGACACTTTCTTAGAGTTGCAGACGAATACCATGAAAAAATGGTAAACAATACACTAAATACAATGAATATGCGAGCAGTTACCGCAAACATAGTAGAGCTAGAAAAAGAATATGCAGAATACGCGAGTTTCTTACAAGATACAAATAGAGCGTTATGGGATACCATTCGTGAATATGGTGATAATTTATCAACATCAAATAGTCTTGCCGATATTATCGAACAATTATCAGGATTGTCATTCTCTTCAAGCTCATCCAATCAATCCAATAAAAGTATGAATGCGATTGAGAAAATGTTAAAAAATTTAAGTTTGTAATCCATTCACAAGTTCCTCCCATAATCGTACAATTTCATCCATCATCAACGGATTATTTAGAAATTCAATCTGCGAAAGCATCTTCTTCATAGAATCATACCATATCGGTTTGGTAGAAAATAGAAAATCAAATGAACGGTATTCGTCTGTACTATTGATTGGATCGAATGTCATACGCCCCGTCGCACAATTATAATAAAATGGTTGACGATACAAAACGGTATTCCCTTTCCTCCCATATACCTGAATGCAATATTGCTGATAGTTAACAACACCATTTCCAAATGTAATTAATGGTTTTTTAATGATGGAGATACGAGGAACAGAGATTACCAGACCAAGTAGATCTCCCTCTTTCACAGAATGAAAATTACGTTCTTCACCTTCCTCTACACCGATGCGCACGAGATCCTGAAGAACGGGATGAAATTCAGGCTCAATGGTATGAATTTCTTTCTCCAAAAGTGGAAGGGATCCTCTAAAATTAACCTCCAACAATGTCCCTGCAAGTGTTTTAATAAAAATGGGAAAGGTCATGGATTTACACGTACATATACTTATTTTACCAAAATAAAAATAAGGAGAATAACTTACCCCTTCTTTTTATTTTTTTGTTTTATTTAGGCAAACTCCTCATACAGGTAGGAATATCCCACCGTATCGGTTAAATGAATACGACGTTTCCACATACCATTTGAATGATAGAGTAGATAATCACAAACAAGTCTTCCGTTCCTAGCGGATGTCGAGATCAAAATGGTTTGTTCCTCTTCATAGGACGGATCAAACCCCGCCAGAGAGAGTTCAATCTGATTCTGAGCACTCTTCCAAAAGGATTCGGATGGAAATGGAATGTCTTCGAAGTAGGAACGTGGTATGGAAGATTCAATTTCAACATCATACTCGCCATTGTGATAAGTAATATATTTGGGAGATGGGCAGGGACCCATGGTGGTCAGACGTGGATAGGAGTCACGATCCTCGTTATTGAGATAGAGATCCGCCATCCAGCTGTGCGATTGACGTAGAACATCAACATATGTTCCTGAACACTCTGGATAGATATAGAGATGATGAGCAAAACCCGTCGCCGTGCGAAGAAGATAATAGTCCACGTAAATATCAAAACACTTCACATAATAGGGAACCGTTTCTTGATCGATGTAAATCAAAGAGCCTTCTTTGATCGAAGAAGGTTTATGGACAGAGTACCATTGCTCTACTGATTCTTGTACTGCTCTCCAGGATGCATTACATGCACGATATGTTTTTCCAATATATCCGTAAAATCCATGTTTGTCGTGAACAACTATTGAATCGTCTTCGACAACGACATCATTTTCAAAAGCACAGTCATCAATAGAGTCAGTTGCGGACATTGGATCGATTGGGGGCAGTATTATCTTACCACCATACATCATTTCAATTTTTTCTACCAAATAAAAATAGGATCTGGAAGACCCCTTATTTTTATCTGTTTTTCTGTAAAATCACCATTATTTCAAAAGCTCTTATTTTCCCAAAGGGCACACAATTGTTTAATATTTGCATCGGTAAACGGAGCACGGTGTAGCTCTTTACCATGATCTTGTTCCGTCAATTTATCAATGTTTACTTGATCGCGCAGACGATCGCCAAGAGTAGAATACACACGGACAGAATCCCATCCGCCTTTTGGCGGAGATCCAGCCATATAAGAACGAGGATAGGGATCGCCAGTAAAGATCATTCCATCCTCACGAACGTTGAAGGTACATCCATTGTAATACGTAAACCCAAACTTCTTACCCGTCTCAACGGACACCTCGTACACACTGTATTCATATACGTGTTTTTCTTTGGTGTTCACATCGTGATAGATCTCGGAAACCTTCTTCACAAAGGTAATGGATTCTTTGCAGTTGTTCATGGTAGCAGTCAGTCAATCAGTCAGTCTAGTAATAACTTCTTGTTGATCTTTATATAAACGCATCACCTGTTTCAATTTTTTTTATAATCACATTAAAAACTCAAAATCCATAGACAAAAGGAGATTATTTTGGTTTCTGAATCAATTGTTTCAATTCTGAAATTTCTTTTTTGAGCTCCAGATTGTGCTGGTGCATAATGGTAACGGTATCAATGATGAGAGATCTGTAGAATGAATAAAAAAGAGATCCAAAAAGGAGAGAAGATCCAAATGGACCAATCATTGGTTTTTCATACGAATAACTACAAGAAGAAAAGAGACGTTTATTGGATTTTATGCGTGAAAACATAGTGTATATCTAAATACAAGCCAATTTCTTTAGACCAACATTAAAAAATATTTTTATTTTTATTTTTCTTTGTATTTTTATAAAATGATTCGCATAAATTAGTAATTTTCTTCAAGCAATGTCATTGCATAGGTAGAGCTCTGACAGGTGAGACAATATCGCCCATGATCGCATGGAGCTAAAAGTGGAGAGGATTCGCCCTCGGCATGAATGGGATCAATATCGTATGGATAGGGAAAGGGCTGACCTTCCAGTGTAACAACAGTGTGGCGGATCCATGTTCCATAGGAAGTATAGTAAGAAACTTTTGTGCAGATGTGTTCTACAATCAGTGTACAATCTTGAAAGCGAATTTGTTGTGATCGCGCCAACAAGCGATCGCCAGGCGCGACAAGATCGTCGTAGGTGCGTTCTACGCGAACAAACCATTGATCCACCATGGAACCGAGACGAAATTGTCCAGGAACGCCATTTCCATAGATCACGTAATGATCTTGAACGGCGCAATCCAAGGGAATACGCATCGGCATGGAGTGAAAGGGAGCAACAACGGACATCGTGAAATTGTGTTGTGGGTAACTCTTTACCATATCCAGAGCTAATTTCAATTTTTTTCCAAGATTAAAAAATAGACACAAACAACATTATTTTTATAAAATATGTACTTACGCCAATTGGATTAATAATCGTATTCAATAGAGGTTTCATCAATTCCACCCATTCGCCATCGAAGCAAAATGGGCTGAAGATATTCAGGTGATAAACGAGGATAATAAATATGGAGAAATTCCTCCAATGTTTCAATAACAGGAAGTGGATCTGCGATTAATGGTTCTATCTTGTAGTCTTCTTCCCAGTGATCATCCACTGTATAGGATTTAAATAAGTTGGTTGGATAAAAGCGATCGGGCGACTGAGTTGATACATAGAAATCAATAAAGGCGTATTTATCATTATTAATAATGCTTCGGATTACATAATAGTAAACGGATTCACCAGTTAAGTTTCCACCATGTCTGCATAGTTCTAAACAGTTATTTTGTTGAATGGTAATTTTTGGACGACAGGCGATGAGTAAGTGAAGAAAATCTCCGTCATAAATAGAATCGTATGGATCTAACTGGTATAGATTATCCTGATTCTCATCATCCTGATCGCCAACCTTCTCATCATCAACCTCCACATCGGATTTGCGAAAGAAATTCATTGAATAGGGGTCCAACGAATCATCGATTTGAGAAATCCGCATGGCTAAGCCATGAAGTCCAGTATCGGCATCAAAATCATCAATTTGAATAAGATCTCCAGTAAGCAACTTGACAGTAACGGTAATTGACATGATTGGGGGCATTATTCCCTCTGTTTTGAAATGGATTTCAATTTTTTTCTAGTGCGACGATTTACTCTCTTTTTTGCATGACGATGACCACCCTTAAGAGTATTGTTTGTATTATTCTTTTTAAAGAGTTGTCTCTGTTTATGGCTTTCTGTAATCAGTGCATTGATATCGATATGTTTATTAAAAATAATACAACGCTCATCTCTATTACGACTATTTTTTTTAAGTATTTCTTTCATCGATCTCGCATCTGAATAAATAATTTCGTACCCCATTTTTTCAGTAAGAAATTTAGTCATCGGTATGATATGTAAAATACCATAATACATGACAGATAATGCGGAAGATGGACCATTTGTTGGATTTTTAAATATACGTAATAATGTATATAGATCCATCATCCATGCCTTCCATTTTAATCTTCCCACATTTTTTTGAACAATTGAATTATAAATGATGTCTTTGATCCATTCAGGATTAAATCCTTTTGGCATTTTTTGTAACTGCTTTGCAATACGACTGTATTTTGGAGATGCATTCATAAGTAATTGATACATTTGTTCTGTATAAATTGTTGGATCAGGCATTTTTTCCATATTATATCCTTTGAATTTATCAAATGCATCTATGATTGGATTTCCTAATTCCCTATTTATAGGGTATTTTGGTCTCATAATAATTGTTGAGCTAGTCCACAATGGATTTGTATGCATCGCTTCCAGTAAGTTATCAAATTCGGTACCAGGAACCTTTTGTCTATCTGCTATTCGCAGATCACCATATTGATAACGTATTGTCTTTGTTGGACAGGAATTGAGAGAATAACGTTTTTTTTCAGATGTTTTCCATGCAGCACATTGTTGGAAAAATTCCATTGTACGAAAAATTTCACCGCTTTTTGACGATGGATATTCATTTGGCGCATCTTTCATAAAATATTCAAGATAGAAATCAATGGGTTCTTCTTTTGTTGAAACGCGGTCAAATGCTTGATAAAATGCAGGATCACTGATTCGATAACATCCGTCAACCACTTTACATTCTTCACATTCGCCGCGGGTAGAAAAATGTACATCACCAAAAAGAATCATGGGTGGCATATAAAAGGGTGGATTCATAGGCGGTTTGAGAATGGTGACACTAATCGGACCTGTAATTCGTTTGATCAATGTATCACCAATAAGAATACCATTTGGTTTGTCCAAAGCATTTTTAGACACATTATTTATTGTGGCTTCATTCAATTTAATTCCCATGTTCTTATTATTTTTTTGACTTGGCGATATCCCTATTTCAGGAATAAAATTTACACTATTTGGTATATTTGACGCCATATCCGTAGTGACAATTTATCTCTATTTATATAGTATAAATTCTTTTTATTTTCCCTTTTGTCTTGTTTTTTACTTCAAATATAACTATTCTGAATAAAAAACATCATTTTTTCCTAGTATGACAATTTTTTCTAGTGTGCCGACGACCGCCCTTAACTGATTTGCGTCCACGTTTTTCTTGTCGTAATGCAATACGTTGTCTCTGTTCTTGACCATTTATAAGTAGCTTATTTATATTAATGTGTTTATTAAAAATCAGACAACGTGCAGTAAGATTTCTTTTATCATTCTCGGGCTTATGTTCTTCTACTAATTCATCCGAATAGATCATTTTGTATCCAAAGTTTTTCGTAAGAAATTGCATTATTATCATGGTATGCGCATTACCAAAATACATGACGGATAATGCAGGAGAAGGACCATCTTTTTGAACCTTAAATAGACGCAATATTGTATATACGTTAAGTATCCATGGAGAAGAAATCCAAGTATCGCCAGCGCTTAATATTGAATTATAAATGATAATTTTGATCCATTCAGGACGAAAGTCTTTCGGCATTTTTTCTAACTGTTTCCGAATACGACTGTATTGTGGAGAAATGTTCATTATCAATTCATACATTTGATCGGTATAAATCTCCGCATTAGGTATAATACCCTCTGTAAATCCATCAAATGTTTCAAATGCATTAATCACGCGATTTCCTATCTCTTGTGCAATAGGATCGGATGCGGATAATATCGTTTTTCGTAATTTATCTGGATCTATAATTCTATTTGGATCCATATGTATAAGGCGCACGATGCGTTCAAATAATACTCCATTAACCTGTCGTGATGATACTTGACGCGGATCACCATATTGATAACGAATATTCTCAGTGGGACAGGATTCGCGACGATAACGTTTTTGTTCAGACGTTTTCCATGCAGCACATTGATTAAAGAATTCAACCGTGCGCCAAAGTTCACCATTTTTTGGATATTTATAATTATTTGATATCTCTGTCATAAAAAATTCCACATAGAAATCAATTGGTTCTTCCTTCGTTGCAATACGATCGAATAATTGATAAAATAAAGGATCACTCATTCGATAGCATCCATCTTCTACATCGCATTCGGCGCATTCTCCATGAGTCGAATGATGACGATCACCGAATAGAATCGTAGGGGGCATATAGAAGGGAGGATTCGCGGGTGGTTTGAGAATAAAAACATTAGTTGGACCTGAAATTCGTGTGATGAGCTGATCACCTACTAGAAGACCATTAGGCTTTTTTACTACATGGCGGAGAGCCGCACTCAATTCATTGGGATCAAGTGAATAATTAGGTAAATTCTTATTATTTTGTCTACTA
>Ga0255166_1000372_pt1 | contig 16919 bp, 8 predicted proteins | sample Atl_Cont_RepC_8d_FD_186013 | JGI IMG/M metagenome (GOLD analysis project Ga0255166, IMG submission 186013) | Freshwater microbial communities from Altamaha River, Georgia, United States - Atl_Cont_RepC_8d | ecosystem: Environmental > Aquatic > Freshwater > River | place: USA: Georgia | collected...
CAATATCGGCAGGTAATCCGGTGGTAACCTGTGATGATGCGTAGAGCTGACCGTTAAAAATGGCCAGGGCACGCATGTTAAGTTTACCGGATTGTATATTTGTAGGCGAACCACTGCCAAAATAGGCCGAACCCTGACTCGCCGTGTTAGCCCAAAAATGCGCATTGTTGCTAGCTGCGGCTGCACGCATATCACTTCCGGCAAACGTTGCATTGCTTGCCGCACCAATAATTAAGGTGCCGGCATTATTAACAAGACCAATAGCCCTTTGAATTTGAGTTGCAGCAGAGGTGTTTAAAACCGTTGCATTTGGAAGCGCAGCCATATAAGCTCCAAATACTATAAAGTTGTTATCTGCCGAACGCGAAAGGTAACCTTCCGAGGTTGCATTTCCTCTAATAACCAATGCTGCAGTGCCAGTGGCCGGTACCGCTAAACTAAATCCAGGTACACCGGCAGGACTAAATTCTTTTAAGATAATAGGATTACCTGTATTGGTAAGTGTTGTAACGCCGTCTCCGGCTTGTAAAACAACTATATGGCCATTTGTAAATTGCGCATGCAATGCAGATGCAAACAAGGCACTGTAGCATAATACGTGTAAAAATTTAAGCATGATTTTTGTTTTAAAATTACGTGTAAATTGTTAAAGATGTAACTATTTCTTTGTAATTAAATAATTTTACAATTCACATTTCACATCACAATTTCTTAACGCAATAAAAATATTATTATCACAATTACTCTTGTTCTATTTTTTTTATTTGTGAAAAAAATAAACATGAAATCAAGCTTACAATACACATTAATTGCGTTTTGTTTTTTTTATTTTACTAGCGCTCAAAACCCAGGATTAATAATTAGCGAAGTGCTTGCAAATCCTAATGGCACTGATAGTTGCAAAGAGTATGTTGAACTTAGAGCTTCACAAGCAATTAATTTTTCTTTAACACCATATTCTATAATAGTAAATAATAACGGAGCTGCTACCAATCTGGGATGGAAAGCGAGTGGGGCATTAACCTATGCATTTGAAATCAATACTGGTTCAGTAGCTGTTGGCGACGTAGTATATGTTGGCGGCTCATGCATGACACCCAGCACGAATATTCTTCGTGCAATAAACGTTAAGTATGTTAACGGCGATGCCAATTTGGGTTTAGCCAATGCTTCGGGTGTTTTTGGAAATGGCGGATCAAATGCCGATGGCGTGGCAGTATTCAATTTGCCGGTAACTGCGATTCAGCCCTCAACACCACCAGTTGATGCTGTATTTTTTGGTACAGGTGTGGGTACTGCCAGTGTAAATTTGGGTATTGATGGGTATCAATTACCAGTAAACGATTTATATAATGGTGGTAAATTTACTACAGGTTCATTTTTTGGTCCAGATCCGGGTTCAGACATCATACTTACTTTAAACGGAACATTTCAACTGTCAAATGCATCATGGTTAGTAAATCGAACCATAAGTACAGGTACAGTACATACATTGGGGAGTTCCGGAATACAGTTGGTAACCACAGGTACGGTTAGTCCTGGAACAGTAGCATTTGTAAGTAATGACACTACTGTTGCTGAAAGTCAGAGCATTGCTAATATTTACGTAAAGTTGACGGCAACCAGTTCATTTTCTTCATCAATAAATGTATATGCCACGGCGTTTTCAAATGCTACAGCAACAGATTATACGCTTGCAGCCACTACGGTTACCTTTGCAGCTAATGCACCGATAAATACATCATTTCCAATTACTTTTTCATTAAATAATGATAATACAATTGAAAGTGCAGAGTATATCATTTTACGTTTTTACAATCCTCAAAATATAAATATAGGTACTATTCGACAACATGCTTTTTATATAAAAGATGACGATAAACCCATTCCTCAAGCTTCAAATAGCCTGTCTTTAAACTTACTTTCAAGCTTTAGTAATAGTGTAAGCGGAAGTAATTCTGCCGAAATTGTAGCTCATGATCCCAGTACACAGCGATTATATATTGCCAATAGTATTGGTGGTAAAATAGATATTGTTAATTTTATCAATCCTTCAAATCCTATTTTATTAAATTCAGTACCAATAACCACTTACGGTAATATTAATTCCATTGCTGTTAAAAATGGCACGGTAGCAGCAGCTATTGAAGGTACAAATCCTCAAGATTCGGGTAGTGTTGTATTTTTTAATGCATCCGGTAATTTTTTAAAACAGGTAAAGGTTGGTATGATGCCCGATATGATTACATTTAATCAGGCGGGTAATAAAGTTTTAACGGCTAATGAAGGTGAGCCCAATACGGCTTATACAGTTGATCCTGATGGCTCTATTAGTATAATTGATCTTAGTCCAGGAGTTTCTAATATTACCCAATCCAATGTTAGTCATATTACATTTACGGCTTATAACGGACAAGAACCAGCATTGCGTGCACAAGGCATACGCATTTTTGGATTAAATGCCACAACTTCCAAAGATTTTGAACCCGAATATATAGCTGTTTCAAAAGACGATACCAAAGCCTGGGTTACCCTTCAAGAAAACAATGCAGTGGTAGAAATAAATTTAGCCTCCAATAACTTTAGTATAAATGCCATTCGGGCATTAGGTTCAAAAAACCATATGAGTTTAGACTTAGGAATGGATATTTCAAATACAACTCAAGGAATAAACATTTCAAATTTTCCGGTAAAAGGTTTATTTATGCCCGATGCCATTGCAACGTATACGGTAGGGGGTATTAATTACATTATTACAGCCAATGAAGGGGACAGCAGAGCATATGCAGGTTTTAGTGAAGAGGTGCGCATTGCATCAGCAAATTTAGATCCGGTACGTTTTCCTTTTAAAGATCAAATGCAAAATAATTCGGTAATGGGCAGGTTATACATTACTAATAAGTTGGGTGATTCTGATAATGATGGAGATTTAGATACCTTATATTCTTGGGGCGGCCGTTCATTTTCAATTTGGAATGCCCAAACCGGCCAATTGGTTTACGATAGCAAAGACGATATGGAGCAAATAACGGCAAGCAATTCGTATTCTACTATGTTTAATGCAAGTAACACAACCCTTGTAAAAAAAGACCGATCGGATGATAAAGGACCAGAGCCAGAAGGGGTTACTATAGGCCGTATTGGAAACAACGACTACGCATTTATAGCTGTTGAACGTATTGGTGGTGTAATGGTTTATGATGTAACAAATCCTCAGACTCCTGTTTTTGTTTGTTATGTAAATAACCGTTCATTACAATCCAATGGTCCAGATCGTGGTGCTGAGGGTATTATATTTATTCCGCAACAACAAAGTCCAAACGGACAGCATTTGGTAATTGCTGCCAATGAAGTAAGCAGTACATTAAGCATTTGGGGTATTCCGGGTTGTTCAAATCCATTAAACAGTGCTGTTTCTGTAAGTGGAAATACCACACAGCCATGCCAATCCAATCCGCCGGTATTTAGTGTAGCAAACACCAATAGTGTTACATACCAATGGTATTTAAATGGAAATGCAGTTTTGGGAGCAACAGCTTCAACTTTTGCGCCGGTAAATTCAGGAGCATTATATGTTCAAATAAACGCCGGATTAAATTGTAGCGTGCAGTCGCTTCCTAATACGTTAACCTTAATTCCTTCGCCTACAATTGCAATTAATGGTCCCACATTAAACTGTATTGGTGGCGTGATTAGCTTAACGGCAAGCGGCGCATCAACCTATACATGGACAGGGATGGGAACATCATCAAGTCAAACTGTATCTCCAGCCATTACTACAATATATACAGTTAACGGAACAACTAATGGATGTACCGGTACGGCATCTACAGTTATTCAGGCTGTATTACCTCCGTTAATAAGTGTGGTGGGATCGGCTTCGGCATGTAGTGGGCAAGCAATGGTATTAAATGCTCAAGGGGCTCAATCATATACCTGGAATGGCACGCAGCCAGGCACTCAATTTACAATAACGCCAATAGCACCCGTTCAATTAACTTTATCAGGCACAAGTGTATGGGGCTGTAATGCTTCTATTACGCACTACATAGGTATTGCTCCACAACCAACTATAGTTATAAGTCCATTATCTGCAACGGTTTGTTCGGGCCAATTACTTGTATTAAATGCATCCGGGGCACAAACCTATACATGGAATTCAGGATTACAAAATGCGCCCTTAAACTGGATTGCAACAGGTACATCAACGGTAATACAAGTTAATGGTAAAAACGAATGGGGTTGTCAATCAGCAGCAAATGCAAGTATCTCTGTTGAACCATGTACATTAATTAAAACCCTGGTAACGGATAGCTGGAATGTATTTCCCAATCCAACCCAAAATACTATTCAAATTGACGGAATTACAAATCAGGCCAACATTAAAATTTATTCAATGAGTGGAAAACTGCAAATGCATTTTATTGCTGTGCCCCAATCGGTACACTCCATAGAGGCTTTAGATGCAGGCGTGTATACGCTTATTATAGAATCTGAAGAGCTGCAAAAAAGTACTAAACTAATTAAATTATAGTATTACATTATTTAACCCCATTTCTAATGAAACGGGTTTTTTTCTTAGCAATTAATTTACGTGGCTTTAACAGTAATAACCATTAAAGAACACAATTTTACAGGGTATGCATTATAAAACCATTGTACTGTCTGATATTCATTTAGGATCTAATGCCTCTAAGGCTAAAGAAGCCTTAACGTTTTTAAAACATCATACCTGCGATACCTTAATTTTAAATGGAGATATCATTGATGGCTGGCAGTTAAAACGTGGCGCAGAGTGGAAAAAAGCACATAGTAATTTTTTTAAAAAAGTACTTCAGATGTCGGTTAAAGACAAAACCGATATTATTTACATTCGAGGAAATCACGATGATTTTTTAGATGCGGTGTTGCCTTTTAAATTGGGGCGCTTTAGTATTCGAAAATTATATATTCATAAAGGCGTACAACGAAACTATTTAGTAACCCATGGCGATATGTTCGATTCCATTACTACTAAAATGCGTTGGCTCTCTAAGTTAGGTGATGTTGGATACACTCTGTTATTATGGATAAATCATCAGTATAATAAAAAACGTATTTCTAAGGGGCTACCTTATGATTCTATTTCACAACGCATAAAAGCGCGTGTTAAATCGGTTGTTTCTTATATTTCTGATTTTGAAATAGAACTTTCAAAATTTGCTCGTATTAAGGGCTGTACCGGTGTTATTTGCGGACATATTCATCAGCCTGCTCAAAAAATTATTAATGGGGTGTTGTATTTAAATTCAGGAGACTGGGTTGAATCGCTTACGGCTTTGGTTGAACATGCAGATGGTAATTGGGAAATTTGTTATTACCATGATTGGATTTTACAGTTTGAAACAGCACAAAATCAATTCGTGTCTGCATCAGATCTTGTATTATCATGACATTAAACTATAAAAAAAAATATATATTTTGTGTGCAGGGTGAAGGTCGTGGTCACATGACGCAAGCCATGGTGGTATATGAATTATTATGTTCACAACAGCATAATATTAAGGCGGTTATAGTTTCAACGTCTGAAAACCGTACCATTCCTGATTTTTTTTTAAATTATATTAAAGCACCTGTATACAGGGTTAAAAGTCCAAATTTTAAAACCGATTTAAATTCAAAAAAAATAAATTGGTTTAAAACTGTTGCTTATAATATAGTAGCAATACCCGATTATTTTAAAAACTATTATAAGCTAAAGTCTATTATCAATCAATATAAACCAGATGTTATAATTAATTTTTACGATGTTTTAACTGGTATGTTTTTACGATTTAACCGTAAACAATCCGCTGTTGCTGTGGCACATCAATATATTTATCTTCATCCCGATTTTAAATTTCCTAAAGGATTTTTATTTGATCGATTAATGATTAGGGTATATACAGCATTAACTACACCATCACATATAAAAAAACTAGCTTTATCTTTTTATACCTTAAATCGAAATTATAAAAATATTATAATAGCTCCGCCCTTATTACGTAATGAGCTTTTTAAATTGCATGTTCAAAATGATAATTTTATTTTAGTATATCTGGTCAATGCGGGTTATTTTGAAGATATTATAGCATGGCATGCTTCAAATTCAGATGTTGTATTGCATTGTTTTACAGATGCTCCGGAGGCATTAAAAACGAAATATGTGTATAACACCAATCGTATACACCTACATGGCTTATGCGATAAAACGTTTTTAAATTTGATGTCTAAAGCCACAGGCATTGCAAGTACGGCAGGTTTTGAAAGTATATGCGAAGCTATGTATTTAGGTAAGCCTGCACTAATGGTACCGGTTGATGGACATTTTGAACAATACTGCAATTCGCGTGATGCGCATTATGCAGGTGCAGGCGTATTTTCTGACAGGTTTAATATTTCGCTACTTCAACAAATTTCAAATACCTTTAACACATCGAATGACGAATACCGAAAATGGGTTAATTCCGCCAAAAGAGTTGTATACAACGAATTACGATAATGTACCAGCATTTCAAAACTGGCTTTGTATTGTAAATCCAAATGCAGGGGCTTCTTCAAAGCGTAAACTACAAAAACAATTTATAACGTATTTAAAAATTCAGCCGCATCTTACGGTAATAGAATGGGAGGATAAAAACAATTTTAAACCTGTTGAAGATTCTATAAACACCTATGATTACATCATTGCAATTGGCGGCGACGGTACTGTTAATCGAATAGCACAGGCTATTTCAGGTACTTCAAAAAAATTAGGTATTGTACCATTAGGTTCTGGAAATGGCCTGGCCCGTACACTGGGAATATCCACAAATCCCTTTAAAGCATGGAAACAATTAAAAAATGCAAAACCTTTTTTAATTGATGTTGGTATGTGTAATAATAATTTGTTTTTATGCACATCAGGTATTGGATTTGATGCTGAGGTGGCACGCCTGTTTTCAACATCAAATCAACGTGGATTGTTTACGTATATTAAATTGATATTAACCCTAGCGCTAAAGTATAAATCAAAAAATTTAAAAATTGAAATAAATGGTACAACTTTTAATTCAAAAGTATTTATGGTAACGTGTTGCAATGCTGGACAATTTGGAAATAACTTTTATATAGCACCCGATGCCAAGTTAAATGATGGAGCATTTAATCTTGTTATTATACCAAAATTTAGTATTATAACATTAATAAAAATTATATTCTCTTTAAGCATTAAATCGGTAAAATCTTCATCTTATATTATACGTAAAACCATTAACACTTTCAATGTATATGCGGAGTCACCCATTTTAATTCACTTTGATGGTGAAGCAAAACAAGAGGAAATATCCGTAGAATTTAAAATTTTACCTAAACATTTGTATGTACTAAAATAAAAAAGCCCCATACGGGGCTTTTTTCATGAAACAACAGGATTTATTTTGAGATGATCAGATTTTGCATTGTGTATCCTGAATCCTGTTTTAATTTAACAAGATACAAACCTGAAACCATGGAATGTGTTTGTATTTTCAACTCCGTTTGTCCCGACTCTAGCTGAGTATTAAATAGCACTTCGCCCAAAAGGTTCATAATACTTACCTGAATAGTTTCCTTGTGGTCTTGTACTTTAAGAGTAACAGCATCCTGTGCCGGATTTGGATACAACCATACGTTTTCGTTGCTCGTAATAGTGTTTATTCCTACATCTATAGTTCCTGAAGCTTGTAGCGCAAACACATATGGATTTTCATCGGCATCGTCACTTGAAATAATCAGGTTTGCATTTCTTATACCTGTAGTTAAAGGCGTAACTGCAAGTTGTAGGCTATAATTTGTACTTGGTGCTAATGTTATTGGAAAAGAAGGTGTTCCTATAATACTAAATTCACCAGATTGCGGACCAGATAAAACAGCAGAATTAATTGTTAATGTTCCGGTTCCTGTATTTTGGAGTTCAAAAACAGATACTTTGCTTTGATTAACATATACCATTCCAAAATTTGTACCGTTATTGCTGTTAGTTGTTACAGCACCTGTAGGTATTAATATGGCATTGCCTTTAACATCCAACTCAGGAGTAACGCCTATGCCTTTTATATTAAAATCGTAATCGCCTTCATCAAAATCACTGCTAAGGACGTGCATTACAGCATTACGAGTGCCATTTACCGCTGCATTAAAAGTTAGTGTTAAAGAGGCGCTACCGTTTGGAGCAATATTAAATGGTGTGGATGGACCAGTGATAACAAAGTCGCCCGCATTAATACCGTTTACATAATAACTGGAAACAATTAATGTACCCGTGCTGGTATTTTGAATGGTAAATACGCTGTTTTTTGGTTTTCCAACATTTGATTTTCCAAAATCAGATCCGTTTGCAGTAAGCGGACTCGCTGTTCCATCGGCTATATTTTGTCCATTTCCCGTAATATTAATTTCAGCATTTGCAGCAGCTGTAAACGGATTATATAATGCCATGAGTTGCCCCCCTTCGGTCATTGGATTAGGTAAAGCATAATGCGCCTGCATAAAACTTAAAAACCAACCTGCCCCTTTTATACCTTGAATATCAACAGCACCTGAATTCTCTTCATCAATAGTTAAAAAATTTACACCACCAGTTTGAAAACGTGTTGAATCACAATCAAAAAGCGTTGTTTTAGTTCCCGTACTAATATTGTAATTGTATATTTTAGCACGATATATATTATTACCGGGATCTTCCTGCAACATAATATTGCCGTGATTATCTGGAGCTAAATTATCTAACATTTTTTGCCCTTCTGTTCCATTTAATACAGCTGTAATGGTACCTCCCAGCTCTGGATTTTTTATATCCGTAAAACGTAATCGGTACAATCTGCTTGGCCCCGTAATACTATTTGTTGTATTAAAATAAAATTCATTTGGGTTATTTGGATTCCAATTACCATCTTCTGGTCTTAAAAAGTTTGTAATCCCATAATCTAAACTTCTAGATTGTAAAGTGGCTCCAGGTATAGTATGTACTAAACCCATATCAACTAAACTAAACGGAGTGTTGGGCACAGGTGCATTAATTTCATTAAACATTCCCATAACAGCAATACCATAAAGTTTACCGCCTACTAAGCCGGCTTTTTCTATTGCTGTTCCGCTAAAGCTTTTATTACCTACATACACATAAACTTGTCCGGGAGATGAATCGTCTAGTTCTATAACTATCGTCTTGTCTTGTGGATAAGGGCTTGCAATAGCATTTTCATAAGATAATTTTCCAAGGTAGGGTAATTCGTACGATTTGCCATCTTCAATTCCTGTTAATCCATGGGCAAATGCACGTCCTTCAGCTCCTGATTCTTCGCCGTTCATAAAAAAACGCTCAGTTGTTCCTTTTCCTGTATTTGGATTATAAAATGCATGTAACGCAGGGAGATCACCAGCACAAAATCTTGAAAAACCTGCCAATGTACTAGTATTATTGGCATTATATGTAGTATATGTTGAGCCTGTCCATAAATTTACATTTTGAATTAAATCGCTTCCACTTATAACTTGAAGATTTGATTTTTGAATAACCCATTCTTGTATAAATGCACCGGGTTGACCATGTGCTCTTACGGATCCATTGGGATACGATATTTCTACATTATGATATACTGTAAACGTAGGAGAACCGTTATCTAAATACCCCATGCCATCACCAGGGGCACAAAGCGAATAACCATTAACCGATTCACCCGAACTTAAAATGGAAATTACACTTGCTCCATTTACCGCTGGCCACATATAGGGTGTAACACTTGTGCTTGGGCCTGTTTGTAGCACTTGGGCCTGTACACTAAATGCACCTGCCATTACTAACGTTGTAATTATTTTTTTCATAGATTTTTTTTTCAAAATTCTAAGATTATTCACTCACAAACATTATGTAAGTGTTATATAAACTTCAAATATTTTTAATTAAAACGATACCAATTACATTTAATATTAACATATGCATATATTATACTATGTATATACTTATAACACTTAATCATATATATGTCGATAATAAGTGGGATTGGATTTTTAAAAATCTAAAGAATTAAAAAATGCAATTTATTTTACTTTCATAAAGCAAATCACCTCTTTAATTTAATATAAAATTTACGTGTAATTAATTTTTAAATAAAAGATGTTTAACAAATAAATTTTACAATTGTATATGAATGCACTAATAAGTAAAACCCATTTAGCAAAAGCACTAGATTGGAATCAAAACAATATTATTTTACCCTTAATAATGTCAATATCGGGTATTAATAAAGTTAACGCATTATATCAAAAAATACAATATAGTGAAGGTATACACTGCATTGACAAAATATTTTCTGAGCTAAACATTACATGCCGTTTTAATGCTACTACATTGCATCATATTCCAAAAATAGGAGGCTGTATTTTAATTTCAAATCATCCATATGGAGGCATTGACGGTTTAGCATTAATTCATTCGCTATACAATCACCGTCCAGACATTAAAGTGATGGCCAATTATATACTTAAAGGAATAAAACCCATTTCTAATTTTTTTATACCTGTTAACCCCTTTTCATCACAAATATCTGATAAATCCAGCGTATCAGGTTTAAAATCAGCAATGGCTCATGTCAAAAATGGTGGTTGTCTTGTAATTTTTCCATCCGGTGAAGTTTCGGCTAAATACAGTTTAAACCAGCCGGTTCAAGATAAATCATGGAGTATTTCTGCAGTTAGATTTATATTAAAATGTAAAGTACCTGTAATTCCAATATTTTTTAATGGTCAAAATTCAAAACTGTTTCAAGCATTAGGTAAAATTGATCCCCGCTTAAGAACAATGCGTTTGCCTGCCGAGCTTGTAAACAAAGCCGGTAAAGTTATTTCATTTCAAATGGGAAAACCTATTTTACCACATCATTTTGAATTTCACACACCCGAAATAGCCAGTCGTTTTTTACGATCTATCGTTTATGCTTTAAATCAGAATATTGAATCAACTAAAAGTTTAAAAAATAATTTAAAAGATATATCAGGCAATAAAATTCCTGATCCAATAGATGCACAATTAATCGAAGCTGAAATCAAAACTGTACAAAACTGTAAGATATACGAAAAATCAGAATATGCAGTGTATGCAGTAAAGGCCTATCAAATACCACATATCATTTTAGAGTTGGGTAGATTACGTGAAATAACGTTTAGAGATGCAGGAGAAGGCTCTAATAGGTCTGTTGATTTAGATCACTATGACGAATATTATACCCATTTAATTTTATGGCATAATGCAAAGTGCAAAATAGCAGGTGCTTATCGTATGGCGCGTGGTTCAAAAATTATACAATTATTTGGAATTCGCGGGCTTTATACTGCATCATTATTTAAAATTAAACGGGAGTATTATTCTAAATTAAATCAATCTATGGAATTAGGCAGATCATTTATAGTGCCAGAATTTCAAAAGCAGCATTTACCATTACACATGTTATGGCAGGGAATTTTTAGGATATTACATCAATGGTCTGAAGTACGTTATATTATTGGTCCTGTATCGATGTCGCAAAACTATTCATGGCACAGTCGCGAAATTATGATGAAACATTTGCTAAAGTTTTATAGTCCTGTAGATGCCGAGAGGTATATCTTGCCACGCAATCCTATAAAATTTAAAAAATCCTCCGTTGATTTAGAGAGTATTTTATCTATAACAGGATCATCCATTCAAAAATTAAATCGTATTATCTCAATAATAGATCCTTTGGGATTGTCATTGCCCGTTTTGTACAAAAAATATTTAGCCCAACATGCTAAAATTTATGCATTCAATTTAGATTATGCTTTCAATAATTGCATTGATGCATTCATGGAATTAGACATTAGCACTATGCATGAAAATGAAAGAGCTTTAAAAGACTAATATTATTTATTTAGTATTCTCGAATTAATGCTTGGTTATAAATAATTTTAAAATTTTCATCTAAAACGCGCACCGTATATATTCCGTTGGCAAGGTGAGGTAATTTTATTTGATTGGAATTTATTATAAGCGCATTAAAAACCTCTGCGCCTTTTGAATCAAAGAGCACAATTGTACAATGGCTTTCATTTAAATTTAAAAACTGAATATAATGTTGTGCAGGGTTTGGTCCAAGAGTTATTTTTAATGTATTTTCATTTAATGTGGTGATATCTGTAGCGCCTAAACTTATATCGCGAACCGAAGGGGTAGCTTTATTAATAATCCAATTATTGGGATCAACTGTAACAGCAGTTATGGATCCGCTTAAAGCAAGCGTATAGTTTTGAATGGCAGTAGAAATGGAGAAACGAATAATCGTATCGGCCTTTCCGCTGCGGCTTATTTTTAATTCCACCGGATTAGTAAACAAGGGTGTAACATTAGGCATGCTGGTACTTTGTGAAATTTGAAAAAAACTTTGAATACCATTGTAATTATACCGCACGCTGTAGGTAGGATAACCTTCACCGTAATACCATTCGTTAAAAAAGGGATTTACGTTTATACCGGTTTGTTGCTGATAAAACAATTTAAAATCAGTAGCTGAAGCGGTGCTGTGTTTAAAATTATTTTGAAAATCCCTTAATGTTTTAAACCAAAGGCTATCATTTGCAGTTACAAAGCGCAGTGTGTGTATGATGGCACCCCCTTTATCGTAAGTTAATCGGGAATCAAAAATTCTTGGTGTATTCATGGTGTCGTTTCCTGTAAAAAAAATACTTCCTCCGGGCTGATTCATTACAGCATTGTGCGCACTGTTTAAATTGGCAGCATAGTTTGTTGGATCTAAATATTGTGCCACTAAATGCTCTGTATAGGATGCAAAACCTTCATTAATCCAAATGTCTTGCCAGGTTTTACAGGTTACCTGATCGCCCCACCATTGATGCCCCAGTTCGTGTGCATTAATATAATAATCAAAAAAACCCAAAGTCGTCATGGTTTGATGTTCCATACCGCCACCCAGGGGCGCCATACAATGGCCATATTTTTCTTTATAAAACGGATACATGCCATATTTTTCAGACAAAAATCGTAACACCTGGGGCATTTTATTTAATTGCACCTTTTGGTTGTTTATCCAATTGGAATTATTTATAGCACCATCATAAATATAATTTTGAATAAGAATGGAATCGTTAATTAAATATTGAGGCTTACTGTATAGATTATATTCTTTGTATTTAGCAGTTGCAACTGAAATTAAATAATAGTCAATAGGATATTGCGATTTCCATTCATAACGTTTTTTTGAGCCCACCGAAACAATGTTTTTTAAAATCCCATTGGAGCCTACACGGTTTGTAGAATCGGTGGTTACAAATACCCAGCTGGAATCAATTTTATCGGTTAAATCTTGTTTGCAGGGCCACCAGTGGTAGGCCACAAAACTTTCACTGAGGCTCCAGGTAACTTGATTGCCCCAGGATGGTGATGTACCCATACTGTATCCGCTTCCAATGGCAGCGCCACCTGTGGGAGCGGTACCTTTGTAATAAATGGTAACAGTAAATTGAGTGCCGTTACTTAGCGCCTGTGGTGCGGCTATTTTAATGGCACTGTCTTGAATAACAGGAATAGTAAATTGCGTGTTAAAACGAACCGAATCAATTGTAAAATTGCTGTGTAAAAAAACCATAAACGTATCCATACTTGCTGCACTTACACGGGCAACGGTTTTAACATGTCCACTAATGAATTTGGTATTACGCTCTAAGTTTAAATTCAAGTGTACAAAGCGGGTATCGTGTTTTTTTTCGTGATGCAGACCACCAGCAGCAGCTGCATTCCATTGTGCTTGTAGGACTCTTGATCTTTGAAGTGATTCTATTTTACTTTTAGAACAAACATGGGGATTTTGAGCATGTAAGCTATTTAATCCAATTATTAATACAAGTAAAGCAAAATGTTTCATGCTTTAAAAGTACTTTTAAATCAGATATCTACAATCAAAAAAATAGTCAATTAAAATTTGGTTTACTTACTGTAAATAACCGTTAAGCAAAATTCCTTTAGATGATTTAAGTTTAACACAGGTGTTAATTGGACGCAACAATACATGTTCAATTGTAAAGGGAACCTCACCGTGGCCTTCAATTAGGCATTCATATTCTGCCGCATTGTTTAAATAGATTTCACACTCAAACACATAATGATCGCTGTAAAACCCGCTTAAACGGTTTACTGGTAAAAAATAAGCCCATTTAAACGAAGCGTGTAGTGTTTGTGTAATTAATACATTGGCAGCTACACTTTTATAGCTTGAATCTAAACTTTTCCAATGTAAACTTAAAATGTAAGTGCCTGATTTTAATGTTTGGGCAGGTATTTTTAAAAACGAAAAACTACCTTTTAAACGGCTCCATGTAAAAGGCGGATTTTTGGCATGGGGCAAGTAGATAATATTATGTGAAACATCTGCTGTATCAATTAAACAGCCGCATTCAGTAGCTGTATTTAATTTTAAATTATCAGGATGTATTTGCCCCAAAGTAAATTGTGGAGTGGCATAAAAAGGCTGTATTTTTTGTTCCAGGCGTTTTTCCTGTGGAAGTTTTGAATCTGGCGTTAAAACCAGCATTATAGAATCTCTACCTAATGCACTAACGCTTTTATGAATTTTGTCATAGGGATTTAGTAATTCAAGCCAGCCTGCAGTTTCGGTTTGTGAACTGCGTGCTAACCAAGCGCTGATAATGGGTCGATTGCAATGGTAGCCTAATACCACCGAGGTATATAATGAAGCCTCGGTTCCTAATCGGTCAAATCGTTCTGAACCTATAGCGTATACAGGCAAGGGCATTAGCGCCTGACTCGGATGTTTAGAAATTAATTTAACGGCACGCTGCTCTTGTGCATTTAAATATTCCCATTTAAACACATTGGGAAATTTCCAAAAGGCTGTTGCATTAAAATTAAAATAGGCCGAGGCTTCTAATAATGAAATAGCAAAAAAACACAGTGGCAAAATGCGATACAGTCGTGGTTTTATAAAGTGATCTAACAGGGGTTTTGTAAATATAAAAGTGAGCAGGGGCAGGCACATGTATACATACCAGGCAAATCGGCAATTGGCTCTAAACTGCATTAAGGGGCTTACCGAAATATGTAAGCTTTGTAACATATAAATGGGGTATCCAAAGCTAAATGCTAAAAATGCACACACGGCAATACTCAATGGCCATACTAGTGGATTTAATGACGCGTATGTTTTATAGCGGACACTAAAAAAAACAACACAACACATCCAAATTAAAACAGCAAAGCCAATATAGCTGTGTCCCTCATAGTGCGCCGTACGCTCGGGTAAAAAGGAGGCCCAATTTTTAAAAATACCAAATTCGGGATCAATCAAACTGCGCAGGTTTTCAATAAGCACTAAATTGCCATAGGGTAAATTGGGCCTGTTTGCATGCGTATCGGTGAGGTAAAGAATAATTTTGAATATACAAAGCGGGGCCACGCTAAATAAAATACCCTGTAAGCTAAAACGAACACGTCTATATGTTACGGTTTTTCCGATAGTAAAGCATAAACCCAATAAGGCTGAACCAAAGCCCAAATACGGATGAATAAAAAACAAAAGAAAATACAATGCTGTATTTTTAAAACTTGTGCTCCAGCGCGGGTTTAAATACCATTTTGAATTTTCTCGTACGGTTAAAATTATAAGGCTTCCAAAGGCTAAAGCAAAATGTCCATGTTGAATTTTAATCCACTGTGGATTTAAAAGTGCAATACTTAATGAAAGCCAAAATCCGGTATATTTCTTTGCGCCCAGTAATTTAAATACATCGTATAAAATCAGCGGACTTATAACAAAACTAAAAAATAACAATCCATGCAACAGTCCAATTAAATAGGGATGTAAAGCTGGCAATTGCTGCAAAACGCCGCTTAGTAAGGGAATAGCATCGGTAAACACCACATGTTCTCCAAATGGATAGGCCATGCCTCCAAAATGCCAAAACGAGGTATCGTTTACACTGTGGTGCATGTAGGTGTAATAATTTTTTAAGGCATCACCGCTACTACTTGACAAGCTTGAATTTCCTTTAAATATAAGATCACAAGAAAAAAATAAATAGAGCGCACAGCTGCTTAAAAACAGTATAACTTTAGGATAATTTTTTAAAATAATCACGCACGCTTTAAATCTATTTATCATTTAGAAAAGCGTAATATAAAGTACCAGTAATCCTGCAGCAAATCCCATAAGTGCTAAAATACTTATGCGTTTTAAATACCATCCAAATCCAATAGCTTCTTGCCCCATGGCCGCCACGCCCGCAGCTGAGCCAATGATAAGCGTACTGCCTCCAATTCCTGTAGCCAGGGTAAGTGTTAGCCAAAAGGGATGATTGCAGTAAAATGGAGTATGCGAAAACATGCCCTGAGCCGCCGCAACAAGCGGAACATTATCAATTATAGCAGAGCTTAAACCAAAAATGGCACTTATACTAAAATCCGAATGAATATACTGTTGAAGCTGTTGAGCCCAAAATTGTAGTATTCCGCTATGATTTAATGCCGCAACCATAAGTAATATTCCTGCAAAAAATAATATACTGGGGGTGTCAATATTTCGTAATGCAGCATTAACTGAAAACTGTTTTTCACGACTGTGGCGTTCCATAAATTCAGTACATATCCAAACCATACTTAAACTGAAAAACATCGCTAAATAGGGCGGTAAATGAAAAAAGTATTTTATAAATGGCACCGCACAAAATCCAAATAATCCTAAAAAAAATATTCCGTATTCTGTGCCGCTTATAGGTTTACGAGGGCTTGTATTAATCGTAATTTCAGAACCCATAAAGCGTGTTTTAAAAATCGTGACCACTGTAAGCGGAATAATTAATGCTGCAACAGCTGGAATAAAAAGTGTTTTTATTACTAC
>Ga0255166_1000394_pt1 | contig 15974 bp, 11 predicted proteins | sample Atl_Cont_RepC_8d_FD_186013 | JGI IMG/M metagenome (GOLD analysis project Ga0255166, IMG submission 186013) | Freshwater microbial communities from Altamaha River, Georgia, United States - Atl_Cont_RepC_8d | ecosystem: Environmental > Aquatic > Freshwater > River | place: USA: Georgia | collected...
GTGGCGCGCCTGCCTGCCCGGCGACCCGATCCCGGCGCGCGAGCCCAAGAGCCGCAAGGATTACTCGGACGTGTTGTGGCCGCCGCTCGCGCAGCAGCTGCTCAGCGAAGATGCCACCATCCTGACTCAGACCCGCGTTCGCATTGGCGGCCAGATCTGGAGCCCGATCGATATGATGCTGGGCCCGTCAGAACCGACGGAATTCCCGCGTCTGCTCAAGCGCCTGTCTGAATATGACGTGCCTTTCCGTATTTCCTTCCTGATTGAAAGCGGCGGCGCTTCGGGTGCCGGTTTACGCCGCTTCCTGACATCTGTTATCGGGTTCACCAATACCGAAAACAAGATGATCAAGAATTCGCTGGAAGCCTTGGATGTACTCGCCAAGGCGGAGCCGGTTGTGCGTCTGCGCGTCAGCGCCGCCACCTGGTGTAACGCAGACGAAAAAGAAGACAAGATCGACGAAAACGCCGCCATCATCATGCAGGCCATGGAAGGCTGGGGCCAATGTCAGGTCACCCAGCTGATTGGCGATCCGGTTGAAGGTATCATGTCGTCGGCTCTGGGCATTGCCTGCGCCTCGACCGCCCAGCCGGCCATTGCGCCGCTGGTCGAAGTGATGAAGCTGCTGCCGTGGCAGCCGGCCTCCTCGCCGTTTGACTTCGGTGCCATTCTCCTGCGTACGCCGGAAGGCCGCGTCTGGCCCTACCAAACCGGTAGCGCCATGACCACCACCTGGTTTGACCTGATTTTCGCACAACCGGGTGCTGGTAAGTCGGTTCTGATGAACGCGCTGTCGCTGGGCACCTGTCTGTCTGCCGGTATTTCGCGCCTGCCGTATGTGGCGATGGTCGATATCGGCCCGTCATCCTCGGGCCTCATTTCCCTGATCCGCGACTCCCTGCCAGCCGACCGCCGCTATGAAGCCGCGCACTACCGCCTGCGCATGACGGCAGAATATGCGATCAACCCGTTTGATACGCAGCTGGGCTGCCGCTATCCGCTGCCGGATGAACGCTCCTACCTGATCGAGCTGATCACCATCTTGTGTACGCCGCCGGGCCAAACCCAGCCCTATGACGGTATTACCCAGCTGATCGGCTTTACCATCGACGAAATGTTCCGCTGGCGCGACGAAAAGCAGGCAGGCTCGGAACCGCGCAACTACCTGCCCTTCCTCGACAATGAGGTGGATGAGGCTATCAAGTCCTACAACATCCATCTGCCCAAGGAACCCTATTGGTGGGATGTGGTCGATGCTTTCTTTGATATTGGCCTGATCCATCACGCCTATCTGGCCCAGCGTCACGCCGTGCCGACCATGACGGACATGATCACGGCCTCTCGCCGTCCGCAGATCCGCTCGCTTCTGGAAGAAACCAAGCTGAGCGCCTCGACGGAATCCATCGTGAACGCGTTTGAACGCATGATTGCCTCAGCTGTGCGCGAGTTCCCCATTCTGGCGGGCATTACCCGCTTTGATATTGGTGGCGCCCGCGTCTGCGCGCTCGATCTCATGGACGTGGCCCCGCAGGGCGATGAATCGGCCGACCGTCAAACCGCCATCATGTACATGCTGGCGCGTCACGTGCTGGTGCGTAGCTGGTGGATGGGTGAAGACACCATCAAGACCCTGCCGGAAAAATACCGCACCTATCACGAGAAGCGACTGGTCGATATTCGTGAAAGCCCCAAGCGTATCTGTTTTGACGAATTCCACCGCACCAGTAAGTCGGCGTCAGTGCGTTCGCAGATCGTGCGCGACGTCCGCGAAGGCCGTAAATGGGGCGTGCAGATCGTTCTCGCCTCCCAGCTGCTGGAAGACTTTGACGATGCCATGGTCGATCTGGCCACCGGTGTGTGGGTCTTGGGTTCGACCGTATCGGAAAAGGCCGTCCAGAAAGCGGTGGACCGCTTTGGTCTGTCTGACACCGCCAAGGGCGTCATCAAGACCAAGCTGACTGGTCCGCGTGCAGGCGGCTCGCCCTGTCTGCTCGTTCTGTCCACGGTTGAAGGCCGCTATGAACAGCACCTCATCAACACGCTGGGCCCGGTTGAGCTCTGGGCGCTTAATACCTCGGCAGAAGACGTGGTGATCCGTAACCGTCTCTATGCCCGCTTAGGCGCTTCACGCGCGCGTATCGTGCTGGCAACCAATTACCCCGGTGGCTCAGCGCGGTCAGAAATCAACCGCCGCGTTGCACTGGCTAACGAAAAGGGTGACACCCAGAACGCCGCCAAGAGCAAGGTGATTGAGGATATTGTGGGCGAGCTGGTCAACAGTGCCATTTTAGCGCAGCAACAGGCCGTTGAAGCCTCCCGCCGCAAGAGCTGATCTGCCTAAAACAACTAAAGCAAAAAGGCCGGTGAAAACCGGCCTTTTTATTGTCCTGCTGTGAGCCGGACGCGACTGTCTATTTGCCAGACAGGCGGCGGCTTTCCGCACGCTGGGCTGCCTGCTGCTCGACATAGGTCGTCAGCGCGCCAAACTTCTTCTCGCGGATAAGGTTGCGCACCGGATCACCCAGGCTCTGCCCCGCAAACAAGGCGGTTGCCTGCAGCTGCAGCACCAGCTTTTGATGAATGACAGCAGCCAGGCCATCAGCCACCAGAATATTGGCAATGCCACCGGCCCGCTCGGCCGCCATGGTCACGAGGCCTTCAATCGCCTGCTCGATTGAGCCGGCATGCATGGTAGCAATCACCAAGTGGCCGGAGACGGCAGCACGCAGCACCTGAAACGCCGCACCCGGCATACGCAGCTCACCCACAAACATGTAACGCGGGCGATAGCGTAGCGCGGCTTTTAGGGCAAGCTCCCATTCATCCTCTTCCACACTGATCTGGAAGCAATGCCCCTTACCTTCGGCATAATCGCCAGAGAGCGGCAATTCAGGCGGATCTTCAATGGTCACGGCCAGATCGCCATAGCGCTCAAGATAGTCACGCAGCAAAGCCGACGAGGTTGTGGTTTTACCGGCACCCGTGGCACCTGCAATCAGGATCAACCCTGAGGAACGGCCAATGCTTTGCAGCTGCTGCACAACGCCCGCATCCAGCCCGAGAGATTCAAGTTTGGGAATGGTGGTCACACCACGGCTGAGCACAAACCAGGTGCCCTGCACCTCGACCAGCCGCGCCACGCGATAGCGCACACCGTCAAAATCGATGGAAAAATCCTGCTGCAATGAGAGCGCCAGATTTTCACGCAGGCGCTGCAAGTCCGCCTTGTATTCTGGCGGCACAAAATTCAGCGTATTGATGATGGAGGTGCGGTCTTTGCGGTAACGGGCATCTTCGCGGTCAATGCTCAGATACAAATCACAGAAAACCATGTCCTTGAGTTTTTTATCTTCCACGCGGAGTCCCCTTTTGCCGCAATTGCCCGCATATCAAAGCATGAAATTGGTTAAGGAGACGTATTATACCGTTAAGGAAGAAACTGATTTATATCGGCTGATTTTCCGCAAAAGAAAAAGGGCGGAGAGTGTCTCCGCCCTTTTTACATTTATGCTCAGCTCTTAGCCGCGCAGACCGAAACGCCATGTGATGGAGTTGGTCGCACCGCAATTGGTAGCGGCTGCGGTCGGCAGATACGGGAAGCTGGTCACAGTCGTATCAGTACCACCGGTGGTGGCATCGATCACGAGCTGGGTCAGGCCCATACCGGTGCTGATGTTGGTGTTCTTCGAGGTGAGGTCGATACAGGCATCGAGCGGCACACCGGCAAACAGAACGTCAATCTGGTCAAAGCTGGCGCCAGCGATGCTGACAGTCACCGAACCGTTGAACGGGTTGCGGCCAGCGGTACCATTGATGAAGTCGCCCGGCAGCGCCTTGGCCGAAACCAGCTGCGCGGTGATGTCAGCCGTTGCGGTCGGGCTTTGACCGTAATACAGGCTGCGGGTGTTCTGAACGATCTGGATGAGGCCCTTGGAAGCGTCAGACTTGCGCAGATTGGCATTAACAGCCGCTGCCGCAACCCAGATACCACCGATTACGAGACCAACAACGCCCAGCACGATGGCCGCTTCAATCAGGTTGAAGCCACGGCGACGCTGGCTGAACTTGTTACGAATTCCACTAATCATCATTACCCCCTGGTAGTTACTGACACATCGTCAATCCGGAATAAATGACCACCATTCAACCAGTTTGACAAGCCCGAATAAACCTACGGCACAAGGCCTTAGGAAAAAACCTTCAGCTGCGACTCGAAATCATCACCTGCTGGATCAGCAGCCCTCGAGTCGCCGGCCTGGCACCGGACTGAAACGTAAAGGACATAACCGAAAGACTTTTACGTAAATCCGATGTGATACATATAATCAGTACTACAAACATATGTATCCGCGTAATATTACATCAGATTCCACTTAAGAATTACTTAAGAAATGGGCCTATGGAGAAAATAACGTAAGCTGGAGGGATTACCCACTACGTTATTACATCTGGTTGGCGACACTCTGTGAAATACCGACGATCGACAGCATCGCCCAGGCAATAAAGGCACCGACCAACCCCATGCCAATGGTGCGCACCAATGCGGCTTGCGAGTTCAAGGCGCGGGTCTGTTCTTCCAGCCAGTCCTTGGCGATCACTTCAATGGTGCGGGCAACGTCGGCACGTTCAGACAGAATTTCAAGATCGCGGGCGAGCGCCGGATCCGGGAAATTGAGGCCGTGAATGCGCAAGGCTTCACCCAGATTGCGACCACGCAGAATTTCCTGACGCGCATTTTCCAGCCGCTCATGCAGCCAAGGCTTGGAGCCGTTGAGCAGAATCTCAAAGCACTTGCGCAAAGGAACCTGCGCACTCAGCAGCGCAGACATGGAGAGCAAAAACGCACTGCCCTGCCAGATACGGTACCATGAATAAGGCGGCCACATATCAAACTTGGCCCGCACCTTTCCCTTCCAGCGCGGCAGAGAAACAATGATGACAACAACCATCGCAAAAATGATGCAAACGGTCATAAACCCTTTTTGCCGCACAAAGTCCGACACACTGGCAATGCCAGCCATCTGCGCAAAAACAGCAGGCGGCGTGTTCTGCCGCATCGGCTCAATCAGATTGACGCCGAACATCCACAGCACGGCAGACAGCAGAAAGAAAATGAAGGCCGGATAGGTAATAGCGCTCAGAATAGCGCGGCGCATTTTTTCGGCCGCTTCGTCCACCGCCATGATGGAGTGAATGGCTTTGGCCACGTTGCCGGATTCTTCACCCGCGCGCATCAGCATATGCTCACGCGAGGGGACCCAGCCATCCATCATCTCGGCCAGCGTCATACCCTGACGCGAACGCTCCAGCCATTGCTGAACCGCCATGGCTGCTGGTTTGGTTGGTTTGGAGCCATCTTCCGACACGTTGCGCCACAAACGGTCGAGCGCGGTCGGCAGCGGCTCGTTCATTTCCATCATGCCCTGAAGCTTGCGGTAAATGCGAAAGCGCTGCTTTTTGCTGGAGCGCATCTGAAACTGCGCGATCGAGAGGGAGACATCCTCAAACATTCAGGTACACCCTACCCCTTAATGACCCATGCGCTCTTCAAACTCGCGCAGGTCGCGTTCACGCGCGAGAGGCCCCAGTTCAAACTCGGCATCTTCCGGACTGACCTGCCCCTTCACAACTTTACCCAGCGCGTGCCAGAGCATCGACAAGCCGCCAAGGCCGTTATGCGAAAGCCAGTACGAACGGGCCTGATCGACCTTGTCATCACGCAGCAGCGCCATCAGGCGGCTGTCGGTTTCGACAACTTCAGCCAGCACGGTACGGCCAGAATGACCACCAATGCAATGCTCACAGCCCTTACCGCTAGCGACATAAACACCACTCAGATCGGGCTCGCCCAGCTTGATTTCATCGGCCGTCACATTATCACGGCGCGCCATCATTTCAGCGTCCATCAGGGCTACCGCTGCACGCAGACGGATCATCAGCGCGGCCAGCTGCGGACGCTGGCGCATAGCCTCGGCAAACGGCAGTTTGCAATGCTGGCAAATAGTACGCACCAAGCGCTGCGTAATCAGACCGCGCAGCAGATTATGATCGTACACCAGATAGGGCTGAATACCGATGTCGCGCAGACGCTGCGGAATGGCCAGCGCCGAGTACGCGTGAATAGTGGTGTAAACCTGACGGCCGGTGAGCGCGAGCTTATAGGCAAAGCCTGCCGTCTGCAGATCGCGGATTTCGCCGAGCATGATGATGTCCGGATCAAGACGCAGGGCCGAGCGCTGCACTTCCATAAATACGCGCTCACGCATTTCTTCATCATGCGAGGCGGACACACCGATCTGACGGGCACCAATAATGCCCCCTTCCGGCGGATCTTCAATCAGCAGACAGTTCAGACGATAATTGGTTTCGGCCATACGGCGATTGAGGATCACGCGCAGGGTTGTGGTTTTACCCTGGTTCACCGGACCCGCCACCACGCGCATACCACCGGGCAGGCGGCGCAAGTGGCGCACCAGCGACGTTTGCTCCGGGGTAAAGCCCAGTGCATCCACGTCCATATCCGGATGGCCGCCTTTAATATGCAGATTGTCGTAATGCATACGCATTACAAGGTAGCGGCCACCATCAACAATCGGGATCCACTGGCAACGGACGCCGAGCAGACCTTCCGGCAATTCAAGTGAATCCTTGCCGGTCTGACCGGCACGCAGCATAGCGGCCATCGGCTCCAGCCAATTGGGCGTAGCACCGGACTGCGCGGCCGAGTGGGACCAAATTGCCGCCATCAGCGTCTCACCCTCTTTTTGGGTAAGGGTATCAGCAACAATCAGCGAGCCATCGATACGGAATTCAACTTTGGTGCGGCCATCGGCCACTTCAATGTGAACGTCATTGGCGCCAGCTTCACGCGCCTTGAGAAATACTTCCTTGATGCGGCGGCGGACGGCATTTTCGTCAATGACTGTGGCCTGCTCGTTTTTCTGGGAATAATTATAGGCCTGCGTAATGACGTCCGGCGTCACATATAGCGGGTCATCAACCTTAAAACCCTGACGGCGCGCCTGTGCAGCAACCGAGGTTACAAACGGTGAATTCTTATAGCTGTCCGATACCAGCCACATACCGGTATCAAACAAGGCGCACAGCTTGCGCGATTCCGCCGGCACGCGCAGGTCGCCCCCGTCAGAGGTCAGAACCTTACCGGCAAATATAATGCGCTGCCCGCGATCACCGCCGCCCGCACTCGCGCCCGTCGCTGTCGTAGCAGAAGCCGGCGCAGCCGCCGCCGTGGCAGCGGGCGCTGCGGGCGGTGTATTTGCTTCCGGCTTCATGGACATGGACTTAGAACCCTACCTCAGATAATTCAAACTGCCGCTCGAACCAGTCCCGTTACGTCAACGGAGAATAGGCAGAGCTTCCAACCATAGTTAAAACCCGTCAGGGTTAATGAAGCCCTAAGCGAAACTGCCGTGAAGTAAAATCTTGAGGGACTGGCACATAGTTATAGCCAAATCCTCAGACAGGTTAACAGCTGTTAACGGCTGGTATTGATATTGGCGATGCCAGCGGGCGCGACAAATGGCAAGGTCTGGTTGCCGTCATTGCCGGCGACCACAACACCATCAATGCTGATCCGGCGGACGACACCCATATCCAGAACATCGCCTTCACGCACCAACATCTGGTTATTGCCAACGGCCAAAGTTGCTACATATTTGCCGGAAGCACCCATAATACGCAGCACGCGCACATCACCGCCGCTACCAGACATGCCCGGCATGGCGCTCCCACCCGGACGGCGCCCGCCACGCGGGGTGCCAAGGTTTGCGCCAGCTGTAGCGCCATCGGGCGACAGCTCGTTCATCTTGCGCTCGATCTCGGCCATCATTTCCATACGGCGGATCATATCTTTGACGGCTGACATCTGCGAAATCGTCAGCGGCTTGTTGCCAGAACGCAACATATCAACAAGTTCTGCAGAACTCGGCGGTGTTTCTGGGGTATTCGCGTCTGCGCCAGCCGCTTCAGTCGCATCTTCTTCTGCAGTTGAGAGCGGGGTTGGCGTATCGGATACAGCTGCACTGTTAGCGTCAGCTGTAGGTTTGGGCTCTGCTGCTGCCGCCTCAGCGGCAGGTGCTGGCGCCGGAGACGGCTCCGCTAAAGTAGACGCCTGAGCCGGCGCGGCCGCAGGTGGCGGCATAGTGCCAATTGGGCCAACTGGCTGAGTTTCCTGCGCAAATGCAGATCCGGGCAAGGCAACAGAGGCAAACAGCAGCGCCACACAGCTGAGCTGACGCAGCATCGCAAAGCGGGATGAGTGGTTACTTACGCTGTTCATACAAGACACCCTTAATTGCCCAACTGCCGCTTTCCGACCATGTGAGGGAATCCAGCACCAGACCAGACAAGTCTACCAGCGGACCCTGTAACGTCCAAGGCGAAAGCTGAACCGTCCACTGAATCGACCGTTTAACCCATGGCGGCGGCGGCACCTTCTGGCCATTGGGCAATGCCGGCGGTACTTCATCCGGCATATAAGCAAACGAGGCAGTCCAGTCGTTGCGCAAAATGTAGCGGTTCACCGCTTCACCCGGCCACAATTGTTGCGGGCCACGCGCCTTGAGGTCGGTCAGTTCAAAAGTAGCCGAAGCGGACTGCATATTATCATTGATCTGGGCATGTTCCGGAACGCCAGCAACCTCACCGGCCTTGCGGTTCCAGACCGCCTGCACCTGCTTGCCCGAGCAGGTCAATGATGACAGCGTCCAGCCAACCGGCTGGTACTGCACCTTATCCATAGCATCGCGACAGGCGCGGATCCAGCTGAGCGGCGCAGGCGCCTGCTCCCACACGCGCTGATAGGTTGGCATCTGCATAGCCTGCTGCTGCAGCAAGCGCTGACGCTCTTCTTCCTCACGGCGGGCACGCTCTTCAGCCTGACGGCGGAAATCTTCAGCCCGCTGTTGCGCCAGCCTGGCTTCTTCTTCCTGCCGGGCCGCCTCTTGCAAATTCATGACAATAACAGTCACACCCAGAAGGGCAACCAGGCCAACTGCCACAGCGACAGCGCCCATCACCACTTTCTTGGGCAGCTTGACCGGACGCAGGCGAACATCAGCCTTACCGGACAGCAGTGACGGCAGAGAACTGGATTCCGCCCCGGGAATGGCCCAGCTGGGCGGCGCATAAATACGTTCAAGACCGCCGCGCGCACTGGCTTCCTGCAGGCGGGTCATGGCCTCCGCTTCATCAGCGAACAGCACGTCACCTTCCGGCGCAATCAGATCGTCACGAACTTCAACGAACCAAACGCCTTCGGACACAACAAACACACCCGCCCATGAACCGGGCTGGCGGTTGGCCAGTGTCGCTGCCGCTGTTGGCATATTCCAGGCGTGACCAAGTTTGGTCTCGCCCAGACCAAACTGGGCGGCACGGCCTTTATTATTACCAGCGCGAACGCAGTAGAAATCAGCTGTGGCACCGGGCTGCATGGCGGCTTGGCGCGCCACTTTGGTCGCGTTTGCCCCATCGGAGACCTCCCAGTAGAGGCCTACCGCGTATTTCTTACCGCCGACGGTGACGACGCCGGCTGTCATAACTTACAACGCCTCCGGGCGCAGCACGTTGATCTCGCGCGGCGTGATGGCAATCACCACCATCTGCCGGCTGCGGGTCGCCGATTTACTGCCACCAAAGAGCCAGGTGAGCGGGCTACCAAGACCGCGTGCATTGCTGTCAGCATCGCTTTGGTCAAAGCCAGCCAGCACCAACGTCGAACCGTTCTTCATCATGACCTGCTGACTGAAGGACAGGCCCTGCGTTTCCGGCAGCTGCACTGTGTTATCACCCACGTCAAAGTTGCGCAGACGCAAGAGCTCACCCTGAGCCAGCGCATATTGCAGCAATACGCGACCATCGTTCATGATGCGCGGCAGAATGGAAATGGAAATACCCGTTGTCACCGTGTCGGTAGTGGCAGAGGTCTGATTGGTATTGCTGCCTTCCGTCACTGTTGTGGTGACTTCCTTGATATACGCGGTATCCAGAGCAATGCGCTGATTAGCCGGACGGTTATTCAGCGTCGTAATTGGGATCTGGGCTACGCGCGTAGTCTTACCTAAAGTCGACAACGCTTTAACAATCCCCTGTGTACCCGCCAGCGTTGCCGGCTCTACCAGCGTAACCGTCATCGAGGCGGCATCAGTCAGACCACTGGTAGGGCCTGACAGGTTAATGGTCGGCATCCCGTTGATCTGCTTGAGCGCAGCGGTCAGATCCAGACCATATTGCGATGAATCATCAAGCCCAACGGTATAAAGTTCGATCGTCACCGCCACCTGACGGCTCAAACGGGCATTTTCGTCAGCGATATAGCGCGATACCCGTTCCATGCGGTCAGTCGTGGTGCTGACAACAATAGTGCCAGAGGACTGCGAAATGGTGACATCCCCCTGACCATCGAGAATGCTGGTCAGCGTATTATCAATATCCGTCCAGATATCGATATTGGCAGAGGCCAATGGTGTAGCCGTAGCAGCGGCAGCCGCACCACCCGAAGCACCGGTTGCGCCCGGCGCTGCCACATTAATGGCACCTGGTAAGGCATCGAGCGTAAAGGTCTTGGTCACAAAGCGATTAATAACGATCGTGCCATTTGAGTACGACCAGTTCACATTGTAATAACCGGCCACAAGGTCGAGCAGACCCGGCAGCGGCCCTTCATACGCCAGAATAATACCCGGCTGCACCTGCTGCTGATTGGAGTTATTACCCACATTGTTGTTCTGATTTTCGTTGCCGCCGCTCATGGCTGTGCGCAGATCAGCATCAACACGCTCGGCGCCGCCGGTCAGACGGATGGGAATCTTGGTCTGTGAAGAAATGACCGCCGCCAGCTGATTAAGCAAAATGGGCGAGTCACTACGCACAGCAATGGCGTTGGGTTTGAGCCACTCATCCGGCAGCGGCTCACCGGTCGACATCTTCACCGCTACATCACCGGCCCACGGCGCGTCCGAAACGGTGAGCGATTCACCGGCTGCCTGTGTTGGTGCAGCAGGCTGACGCGCTGTCTCTAACTGGCCCTGAATTGCATCGGCGCGTTCACCAATCACGCCATCCAGCTTGGTGTCGGCGCAGGCTGACAGCAGCAGGAGCGACATATATAAAGGGGTAAATCTCTTGATCATTCTATTCCCCATCCCCGTTTTCACGTGTGGATATAATCAGCACGGTAGCCTGTATGTCAGCCTGCCGATGCAACTGGCCATACGGGCGCGGTGTAGCGCCAGCAAAGCCATTGAGCAATTTGCGCGCGGCATCTTCAAACGCGCCATCAACCGTTACAGTGACAGCGAGCGGATAATCATATGATGTACGCCAGATCAGCTGCACCCCAGCCTGACGGCTCCACTTGGTCAGCACCTCGCGCAGCGTGCGGCCGCGTTCAGCCACCCACACCTGCTCGGTTGCATGAGCCGCCGGAGCCTCGGCCTGGCGTGCCTGCGCCGGACGCACAACATTCTGCGCGGCAGGTAATGCAGGCTGCTTGACGTCGGCAACTGCGGCAGGGGTTGGGCTTGATGCAACCGGAACTGCAGCAACTGGGGCAGCACTCGGCGCAATCGCCGCTACTGCCTGATCGGCCGGTTCAGCCAGAGCCACCGGCGCGGGTTGAGCTTGTGCCACAACAACCTGCGGTTTGACCGTTGCTGCCGGACGGCGCCCCATACCAGCGAGCAAGGCCCGCTCCTGTGCAGCCTTGACGTCATCAGATGGCTGAACAGCCGCAGCTGTTGCGGCGACCGGCGCGACTGGCGCAGGCTTATCTTCGGCATGATCAGACTTAACGGTTACCGTCTCAGCTGCCTGCGTAGACGCAGCTGCAGCCGCTGGCTTTTGCGCATCTGCAGCAGCAATTTGAACTACATTTTCAGAAGTCTGCTTCGGACTTGGTTCAGGGATCTTTGCCGCCGCCAGTGCCGGTTCAGCCAGCTGAGCAGGCGCAGCCTTAACCGGAGCCTCCGCCACAACAGCAGATTCAACCGGCTTCTGCTCAGTTTGAATAGGCGCTTCATTTGCAACTGACGCCTCAACCACAGCCTTAGGTTCAACTGCAGACTTTGTCTCAACCGCAGCTTGGGCGAGCGCCGCACGACGCCCCCAATTACGGCGCGGTGCCTCTGCAATTGGCTGCGATTGCGCGGCTACGGCATTTTCCTGTTTTTCCGGCTGTGCGGCAGCAACCGCAACCACTTCAGAGGAAGCAGAAGCCTTCGCACTATCCGCCGTAATAGCCGGTTTTTCTGCCATAGACGCTGCAGCTACAACCGGCTTAGCCTGCGGCAACTCAATCTTGCTCAGCACAGGGGCGGATACAGGCTTGGCCTCTACCGCTGCCGAGACCTGTACTGGAGCCGCAATCACATTGGATGACGACGCCTTAACCTCCGGCTCAGCTGGCTGCGCCGGCACAGCCGCCACCTTCACTGGCTCAGTCGCTTGTGTTGGCACTTGTGCTGGCGTATCAGCCGATACAACCACACCCGGCTCAGCAGCCGGAGCAGCAGCTGATGCAGAAACATCAGACACAACACGATCACTGGACTGAGCCGTGTGACGCGACCAGTTGCGCTTAGGCGCTGAAGCGGGCGCCACCTCAGCCCCCGCCACGGGCGCAGGCTGAACCTCAGCTTCAACCTTAGGCTGCGCTGGCGGCACGCTTATCTCTTCGGCTGGCTGAGATTTCACAGTGGAAGCGCTCAGCGCTAATGGCTGCGCCGTTGCCAGATCCGACAGCGACGACGTTAGAGTGACATGATTTTCTGACTGAACCGACGCAGGCTCCTGCGCCACAACAACCGGCGCAATCGCCTCCACATCAGCCGCCTTGATGATAGAAGGCGATGCAGACGGCTCAACTTTAACCTGCAGAGGCTTCACATCGGTCAGCTGCGCTTGAGACAAGCTTGGCTTAGGCGCCGCAATTTGTGCCGCCACCACCTCTTGCTTAGATGAGGCCGGGCGCTGATCGGCTGCATGCACAACCGGCGTATTCATCAACGTAGAATTGGCGAGGCGCGCTGCCGCCGATTGACGCGGATATGGGGTCTTGCTTTCGATCTGATGCACAAGGCGTTCAGCCGATGGGGCAGCAGGCACTGATGGTTTGGCTGCCACTGGCGCAGCAGGAACTGCAGCGGAGGGAATGTGCTGAGCAGCAATATCGCGCTCAAGTAAAATGGCGGGGCCCACATCCCGCGCCTTCAGGCCTGCACTTGAGAGTATAGCGGCCAGACGTGCGGCCTTTACCATCTGCGCATCGGGACGTGCAACTGGCTGGCTGATATCAACATCCGGGGCAAACGCAAAACGACGCCCCTCAGGAGCCAATCCCTCAAGTGCGGTGACGAGTGCAACAGTGCTGGTTTCGGTATATTCTGCCGGTAGAAGCGACAAATTGGCTTCGCCAGAATTGATGTGCTGGGAGACGACACTCGCGCTATCAGACGCGCAAGCGGGTAGTGAAACGATGCAGCCGACAGCGAAAAGACGCAGCCAGTTGACGCTTGGCAGTGTGCGATCCCTGAGCTTCACACATCCCCCTCGGCTGTTTTACCCAGATGGAAACAGCCCGCAGAAATACCCTAAAGCCATGCGAATCAATGGCCTCACTGATTCTGCTTACTATAGATTTGAACAACTGACAATCAGGCACGCAAGCAGGCCTGCGCGCTGCGAACCGAACGCGCAAGTGTGCAACAATCAAGTTGGATAAGGCTAATTACCGCCGAAGTCGGTCATCCGGCGGCGCTGTGTCCAGATAAAAGCCGGACGCTCAGGCCCACACATAGACGCACGCAGCTTGCGCAAAGCAGCCTCAAAGGTCAGCCCCAAGCGCTCCAGAAAATAGAAAAGCACCAAGGTGACCGCAAAAGCAAAGAGCGTATAAGGACGTGGATGAATTAGAACCAGAACCACCATAAGCGCAGATCGGGCATCAAAAATGATGAAACGGGCCGGACGCATGGTATCGCGCCAATGCCACTCCGTAAGCTCTACAGCCATGCTCCCCTCCCTGAAATGCCGTTAGTCTGCACTACCACGTGCTAAAATAAGGTAATGACGGCGATCAATCTGCCCGGCTTCAAACGCCATTTTAGCTGCCTTTTGCATGGTCTGACCACGGTCCGGCAACATCTGCTGAACACGGTTTGACCAGCGTTCCTGCGGCAATTCCAGCAATTCTTCGCGCACAGCATCGTCAAACACCATAAATTCGCGCAGCGCCATACGCCCGCCGGATGCACGCGGCACCAGCGCTTGGGTAATAATCATGCGCAGCGTTTCCATCAGCGCGCCGGCGCGCTCATTACGCTCGCCCGGCTCGAACACTGACGTCATACGGCGCAAGGTAGAAGCAACGCCCATGGTATGCGCGGTGGTATAAACAGCGTGGCCAGTCTGGCCCGCTTCAATGGCGGCTGCCACGGTTTCACGGTCGCGGGATTCACCCACCAGAATGATCGCTGGTTTACGGCGCAGCGCGTTACGCACACCGGCGGCAAAGCTTGGCAGGTGACGCGGGATTTCCGTTTGCGCAACAAGGCTTTGCGCATTGACGATCTGGTCGTAAGTGTATTCGATCGGGGCTTCGTAAGTCAGCACCTTGCCACACCCACCCTCACGCTCAATCATCATGCGCATACCGGCGGCCAGCAGGGTTGATTTACCGGAACCGGTCGGCCCGGTCACACAGATAAGACCTTGGCGCGGCGAGAAATTATCAATAATTTCCTGCTCAATCCCCAGGTCCTTCATGGTCGGCGGCTGACTGGGCATGACGCGCATAGTGATCTGCGCCGCGTCACGACCCTTGGACTGGATTGCGGTCATGTTCACACGAAAACGCACACGTGTGAAACGGTCGAGCCGAATTTCGTATGACAAATCAAGATCTTTGGCAGCCGCCAGCTTGGCAGCCGCATCCACACCATAGAGCTTGGTCATGATGGTGTTCATATCTGCTGGATCAAGCGGCTTGACCGTCAGCGGATAGAGGTAACCATGGATTTCGCCATATGCGGGGCGATCAGTCTGCAAAGAAATGTCCGATGACTGGTTCTGCACGCAATACATGATCAGGTCATCAACCTGCTCAGGCGTCAGGCGCGGCGGTTCGTTCGGCCACGGATCAATTTTCAGGATTTTGCCAGTACCGCCACCACTCACGATGCAACCTCAGATATCTGTGCAGTTATCTGCGCGTGCATTTGCCCGGGCCTAAACCCGGGCATTTGCGCAATTACATACAAGGCTTTAGGCTCCGGCATTAGCGCGGAACGGCCTGCCACTGTTCAGGACGTGCCTGCAGCTGAGACTGACCCGTGATGGACAGGGCACGATCACCGATACGCATCTCATTACCGCCACCGGTAATACCGCGATCTTCCTGCAACGCGAACGGCGCCGAAATCATGTTCTGCGAGAGCAGCCAGCGATAACGCACCATACCGGTATAATCGCGTACGAGGCGGTCAAGGTCGGCCTGGAAAATTTCGTCGCCCTGCTTGTAGCCAGCTTCCCAGCCTTGAGCGACCCACTTGGCCCAAACCATGCGTTCCTGTTCATTACGCGGCAGCAGAACATCTGGCGGCGGGGAAACCTTACCCCAATCACGTTCCAGATAGGTGCGCCACTCACGCGGAGCGGTAACAATACGGGCTTCACGGCCAATCTTGAGCATCAGGTCGGAAACGGCAGCTTCCTGACCATCGCCCGACACAATCACATTGCGCTGGGATTCAGTCACAACCGGCGGCTCAATCAGCAAGCCGGACGGAGCCGAGATCAGCAACGCGCTGAAATTGTAAGTCTTATCCAGGTTGCTGGACTGACCATCCAGCTGCTGACGGATTTCGTAGGTGCGGCGGGCCAAACCACCACGAGCACCGAACGACAGCGCAGCTTCCTTGATCGCGTCAGTACGGATCTTGGAGGCCGCCTGCTCA
>Ga0255166_1000421_pt1 | contig 15467 bp, 1 predicted proteins | sample Atl_Cont_RepC_8d_FD_186013 | JGI IMG/M metagenome (GOLD analysis project Ga0255166, IMG submission 186013) | Freshwater microbial communities from Altamaha River, Georgia, United States - Atl_Cont_RepC_8d | ecosystem: Environmental > Aquatic > Freshwater > River | place: USA: Georgia | collected...
CACCGGACATTGAAAACTTGCAGCCACCTCGCGAATCTGGTTGGAGTACTTTTCCAAATCTTGATTGTGTTTAGAAGGGTCGGGGAAAGGCCCTGAAAGTTTTTCCTGCTGCCAGGGGGTAAGCAGCATGGACCGGCCACGATAGGCGGTACTTTCCGTTAGCAATCTTTCAAACCCGGAACGAAAAGCCCCCAATCCATCATCGGAATCAAAAGACTCATTCTGTCCATAGGCAAAAAGGGTCACTGTTGGGCTAACAGCCTTGATGTTTTCCTGCAACTTTTTGTACCCATCCGCCACGGAACCAAAACCCGCCCGAGAATGCCCTTGCACCGTGTCACCGCTCCATCCGAGGTTTCGGAAACGGATTTTAAGGGAGGGAGTTCGGCGGGTGATTTCGGTTTCCCAATAACCTTCTATTTGCTCGAGTTCAATCATGGTGGCGCCCACAAAAGCGACCATGTCACCATCTTTTAATAATATCTGTTGTTGCGACTGCATCAAAATTGTCATGCAGCCCAAGGCAAGAATATTCAACATCAAAGTCTTCTCCGACCATGGCAGAATGATTCCAATTCAGGAATCATATTACCACAGGGAAAAGGCTTTGTCGTCAATCCTTCAGGCGAATTGGTTTCTTTCTTTTTGCAGACTTTTCAGATTCTATTGGGTGGTCCAGTGCAGGCGAAAGAACACCCGGTGCAAGCATGACACCTGCCAATATCCCCACACCTCGCAGCAATTCCTCATCGGCAGATTTGCGGTCTGCCAACCCAGCCCATTCCGAGGTTTCAAAGTAAAAATCAGAATCCCAAGTCTGGTCACCAGTAATCAGATCGGCATGGTTTTCAAGCGGGTCAGATGCAAACTCAAAATCAATCGCCAGGCCACTTTGGGCCATGGCAACAAACTCCTGATCCACCATTTCCCGATTTGCTTCTGCTATTTGGGTTGCGGGATTGACCGCCGCCGCATTCGCCTTGGCGGGTTTCTGGTTTATTCTGGCAGTCACTAAATCAGCAAGCAGGTCACCGACCTTGGCAACAGATTCTTTTGCTTCCTTAAGAACCAGATCCGTAGTCTTTTCGAGTGACTTTTCCAAAGCCTGTTCAAATTCTGATGGAACAACATCCGGAATTGCCTTGTCCACAATACTGGCAATCTGCTTCAAGGCTGCCTGTTCAGTGGTTATGGAACTTTGGATGGCATCCACCGTTTCGCTGTAAGATTCGGAAACCGTGGTAATGACGAACACACCCACTTGTGCCAGTTTCACCGCAGCAGAAACGCTACCGGGGGCGTTTTCATTCTTGTTCTCCACAAGCAGGTCATTTCCGGTTCCATTTCCGCCCGGGACAAATTCCGAAGCAAGCGCGCCTTCATCCGCACCACCTGTTGCAGAACCACCACCGCCCAAGGCAAGCCCGGCAAGCCCTTCCAAGGCTCCTGCCAATCCGGATGAAATCGAATCTCCGGCACGGGATAAAGCATTTAATAGCGATGAATTGCCACCAGATCTGCCACCACCAGATGAGGAACCTGAGGAGGATGAACTGCTTTCGGCAACAGAAGAAGAGTCTCCCCCGGGGTTACCATTAGAACCCCCGTTATTTCCACCATTGCTCGAACCACCACCATTGTTGCCTCCACCGTTTGATGGTGGGGTAAAATCAAGTACTAATTGCATACCAGACTTTGGAACCGAACCTGATGCAATTCCGGAAGAAGAACTTCCACCACTAACCGTGGGATTAATCACCTGACCGCTGGCAGTAATAAGGGTTGCACCTGCCAACACCTGACCGCTACCCACCCCGGTAAGCTGCAAATTGTATTGGGATGCCTGGGCGCCCGAAACAACCACCATGTCCAAAGCACCCTTGGAAGATAGGCTTGCGGCGGAGTTCTCAATCACCGAACTTCCACCCGAGGAGCCAACCTGGCCAGACGGAGTGTTCAAGGCAAAATCCACGGGGTCCAGCCAGATAATCAGGTAGCTTTGACCCAATTGGCCATCACCATCGGTATCCATCGAGGCAAACCAAGACTGGACCAACAAATCGGTAATCCGCTGACTTTCCTGCTGCAAATCAGAATTTTCATTCAGGTTGGATGCCACACTGTTGAACCCTGTGATCAATTCGCCTGCGATGTCATCAACGGATTTTTGATCCACAGGCCTTTCGGTATTTTCCATCGCCTCGGACTGGGTGATTGCAATCGAGTAACCCGATGCCTGGCTTACCAGCGAAGAAGATTTGTAGGATACGAAGATTTCATCACCACCCAAAACTTGAAAAGTTACTTCCTGGCTTGTGCCTTCATCACTGCCAACCTGAATGATGTTGTCATTCCTATTAATAAGAACTTTGAGAACCCCATTAAGGCTTGCATTGGCAAAGGAAGACTCAATTCGAATAGTGGCGTTATCTGTTACCACGGTGGAAAACACATCCACATCACCGTTGTAGCCAATTGCGCCTGCCAAAGTTGCGGCATTCCCATCGATCACAAAAGGAGTAGCAGTTGAAGTGGTATTTCCATGATCATCCGCAGATGCCGAGGGGTCATATGTTATGTCAAGCTGGTACGCCCCATGGCTATCCCCATAAGAGGAAACTCTTACATAGTAAGTTTCATCCGCCACCAAATCAAAACGCAGGAAACTATCCGTGGAATTGGAACCCGGCGCATCATCATTGGAGGCAATGACATTTCCATTTTCATCCAGAATCTGGAGGAAGGTATCAATGTCCTCATTGGAGTTTGTTCCCCCAACCGCAAAGGTATAGTTGCCGGAGGTTAATGCCACAAACTTGAATACATCTTGGTCCCCCGCAATCTCAATTTCGCCAGCCTGGGAGATGGTGTTGGAAACCAGAGAAACTATCTCCGCGTCTTCCATGGAGTTGCCGAAGTCATCAAAAATGGGTTCAACCAATAGGCCAAATGCACCAATGGTCTGGGAAGCACCCTTTACCTCGAAATAATAGGATTGGCCCTGTTCAACCTGCAGGAATATCGCACTGTCAGTCGCGGCAAGAAAATCAATCCCGTTCTGATCGTTGTTATAATCTAACAGGCTTCCATTGGAATCATAAACATTCAGATAGGTATTCAATTCCGAACCCACATCGGCATAGAGATATACTTGGATAACTTCGGTATATTCAGCCACAAATTTGAAATAGTCGCTATCACCAATCTGATTAATTTCCCCAATGGTATCCGCAAAATTGCCCTCGTTTTGTAAAAGGGTGGCGGAAGAAATCGTGTTGCCATGATCGTCAGAATCCAACCGGGCCCAAACTTTGTAGTTACCCTGCGACGAACCAACACCAGAAGTCTGAATGTAAATCACGTCACCATTCGTAACAGAAATGGCAACCATACTGTTGAAACCAAGGCCACTGTTATCATCGGTTGCGACCAGGGTATTTAAGTTGTTTTTGTAAATCCGCAGAAAACCATCGAGCTTGCTGGTGCCATCCGCGTTTAATCCCAGATTCAAAATACCCGCGCTTGTCACTTCCAGCTTGAATAGGTCACGATCACCTGTGGAATTAATAGCATCGAACTTTGCGGCCTTATTGAGTGAATCCAGCGTGAGGGTGTGTTGGGCATCAATCGCTCCCACATTATTTCCCGCTCCATCGGAGTCCTGAGCTTCAATCGACTGTATTCCAAGAGTGTACTTACCCAGCGTGCCATTGAAGTTTGATGCGGAAAGGTAATAGGTCGTTCCGGAATTTACATCCAATATCAACTGACTGTTTGTTGTGTTTGCAAAATTATCATTGGTGTCGACTTGTTCACCATTAGAATTCAGCACGGAAAGAATGGTATCCAGCTTAGAACCAGTATCCGACTTCAAGTCTATGCGTACCAAACCAGAAACATCAGGAACAAAGCGGAACACATCCACATCCTTGGTGGAGGTTATTTCCCCAACGATGGAGCCGTTGTTTTGCGAAATGGACAAAACTCCGACGGCTGGGGTCGTATTTGTGTTGAATGTGTTTGCATAATCATCCGCCACAGTTACCGGAGGAACATATTTTGCAACTGCAAGTATATATCCGCCTTGGGAAACTATCTGACCGGCATCAAGGCCGCCTTGAACTTGAATGTAATAGGTGTTTCCAGCAACAAGATTCGCCCTTCCAAGGCTGGAGGAACCATTTGTTTGAAGGGCACCCGAGAACAATACCGATTGATCGTCCTTGAGAACTTTAAAAGTTGGAACAAGATCCTTGGATTGCAGATCCCTGGTAACGCCAAAGTTGAATACCGCGGAATCCGTGGCGGTGAAACGGAAATAATCGGTATCGTTTCCATCCTCCCTGGTAAGAATCTCGCCCTTGGACGTTGCGACACCCGCCGGATTCAGAACCAGGTCGGTGGCAAACTTGATGTTATCACCATGGTCATCCTGCTTGGATTCCTGGGTTATTTTCAAAGTGTAAGCCTGGTTTTGTGCCTTGCCTGCAAAGTCGGAAAACCTGAGGAAGTATTCCGCTCCACTCTTTGTCTCTATGGTTAGGCGGCTGTTCAACCCGGCACCGGAATCATTGTCCTTGGCTATCAAAACTCCGTTTCGGTCATAGATGGCAAGCACGGGGTCTAATGAGGTGCTATTGGTGGTCAGATCCAGTACAAAAGTGCCATCCATCTTGGCGGTGTATTTTCTAACATCAATGTCCCCTGCAAAATTGATGGTGCCGCCAAATGTGCCCGAAACCAGATCGCCGCTCAGGTTGGTGGGCGCATTTAAAGGTATATCCGATATCTGGTCTGGAAGATCATCGGTAAGGGCTTCATAGTTCAACTCATATTCCCCGGTTGAACTACCGTTACCCGCAGCCCAAACAAGGATATTTTCGGTCCAACCAGGCCTGATTGCCAGTTCCACCCGGTTATCCAACGTGCCATTCAACTGGGTGGAATTCACCCACGATGTTCCATTGTCCACCGAAACATAAAGCTGCGAATCCAACCTGGATTGCACACCAAGGTTTGCCTTTTGTGTAACCCGGAAACGCACCACATCGGTGTTGCTGGTATTGCTGTAAGTAACCCTGTAAAGATCTCCATCGCCAGCAACATCCACCCTACCCGTGGTGCCGAGGAAATTCAGAGTATGGGCGGAGGATGGCTCCCTGCTTCCAACATCATCAGGCCTGGCTGATACTTCATAGGATCCCTCGTAGTTTCCACCACCAACTCTCAGATAATAGGTCTGGCCAACTGTCAAATTTGCATTAGCTGTTCCAGTTGAGGTGCCCAATGGTCCAAAGCCAAAATCCGACAAGTTTGAAATCGCATTCCTGTTGGCATCAAGAACACTAAAAGTTGGAATGGAAGAAGATACACGATCTTCGCTATGGAAGGCATACAAACCGGTTGAAGGAGCAATGAATTTAAATAAATCCTGAACCCCCTGAGTCAGCGCGCCCACTGCCTTGGCAGAATTATTCGTGAATGTCAGGAAAGCTTCCATGGTGCCACGCACAAGGTAATCACCGGTGGTTCCGTCAGAGGATTCCATGGAAAAGAAATAAGTCTTTCCTGCTTCCACTGGGAATTGAAACCCGTTATCAACCTGAGTGGGGCTTATTGGGTTTCCAGATGCGTCAAATATACCAAGGGCACCCGACGCAAGTGACTCTCGACCCGATCCTTGAACCGACAAGATCACCTGACCAGCTTGACGGGTGGTAAATTTGAAAAAGTCCATGTCTGCGGAACGCTCGATGGAACCCAGTTGGCTCATGGAGCCGTTACCATCAAACGTCACCACATTTGCGGAAGTTCGGCTATTCCCGAAGTCATCCTCAACTCTCTGGCCTTCCTGAGCGGTAAGAAGAAAACTGCCCGGGAGCGCCTTGAGACTGGAAACCTTGAGGAAATATTGCTTTCCAGATTCGGTGTTGAAACGAAGCCTAGCCGCGGTTCCACCCGCGGAATTGTCATCCGAGATCAGGGCATCGTAACCACCCTCGGCATTACGGACAAAAGCCGTCAGGAATGGATCAAAATTGCTGTTTAATCCGGTTGCATTTACAAGCAGACTTCCATTGGTGGTTGCAGTGTATTTGAAAAAGTCCTCATCTTTGGCACCATCTGAAAATCCTGTTACGGGAACACCAGAGGACATAGCTGTGGATGTTTCAAACGACCAGGATACATCCGACCGGAGGGTAATTGCAGAAATCAAGGTGTTGGGGTTTCCCGCAACATCCATGGTGCTTCCAGCGCTAAGCGCAATGGTAAAAGTTCCCTCCTTCACCACATCCATAGTAAGTAGAAAAGACTTGGAATCTATTCTGCGAATTTCCTTTAGAACCACGGAACCCGTGGTGGTGAAATTCTCAAGGCTGAGGTTATCCAGAACATTTTCGTCAAACACCACCTGCACTTGCCTGTCTGTGCCGGTTTGAACCGTGCCAGAGGGAATTTCCTGCCCATTACGAAGGGTGATAATACTACCGGTAGGCGCATTTCGGTCAATTTTTAAAACAAATTGGGTTGCGGAACTTTTGTTTCCCGCCGCATCAATCGCACGAACTTCCAACGGGTATTCACCGGTGGGAAGGCGCAATTCATTAAGGGAAATCGTGGTCCCCTTGGTGGGATCGATCTTTGTGCCAACAATGTGCGTTCCATCATAGGCATAAGACCATGCGCCATTTTGACTGGATTTGGTAAGGCCGACATTCCAAGGGCCGTTCCCTGCGGAATAACCACCCTTGGACAAAATGGAATCCCCAGTTAGTTCGATGACACTACCTGATTCTGAAACACCCGATATGGAAAAGAAACCCACATTGATGATGCCATCTTTGGAGTTTGATCCAGTATCCGGGGTGATGGTAATTCCTGTTGGAGATGCAGGCGCAATGGTATCCACCATAACCGTCACGACCTGTGAGTTGGGACTACGGTTTCCGGAAGCATCCATGGCCCTGGCAAAAAGCTCATGTGAACCATCAGCAAGAAGCGGGGTGGTGAAATTCCATTTTCGGTTCAGGCCTGCCTGAACTATTCCAAGGGATCGATTCCCATCAAATATTTCGACTTGTGACCCTGATTCCGCTAATCCATTTATTTCCAAGATGTTGTCGCTGGTAATGCCATCGGTTGCAGAGAAACCAGAATCCTGCTTGAATGAGATTTCAGCAGGAGCTTCGGGGCTTTCCAAGTCCAAAAAATGAATTCTGTAATCCGTATTCACGGTGGCGATACCGTCGCCAACAGTGATGGTGAACATCTCGGATTCATCGGCCCTAAGCGCATTCAAAAGAATTTGATCCGGCCTGAAGGTGTATTCACCAGAATTCAAATCAATCGCAAAGGTGCCAAATTTTCCAACTTGAACAGCCTTTCCGTTTATCACGTTTACATTCTGTCCGGATATCCCAAACCTTAAAGTGGTTCCTGAATCGACATCTGATGCCGAAACGGTTCCTGTATTGTTGGAAAAAACATCCAGCCCGTTGTTATTTCGGTAAGTAACCGCAGCTATTTGGCCTACTACAGGCAGATCATTCACCGGAGCAACTTGAACATGGACCTGCATTGGATTCAAAGATTCCAACCCGCCATCATCCTTCACTACCACGGTAAATGCAGCCAATAGTCCATTAGCATTTAACGCCGGGGTCCAGTAACCATTTAATCCTGTCGATATCACAGAGTTGTAGGATGCATTCCAGGGAATCGCACTTTGAGCATTTGCCCCAATCTTCAAAACACCACTTGTGACATTCTTGACGACAAAAGCAGTGACCCCGCCATCAATATCAGCCAACTGCGAACTATTTGTCAGAGCTGAATAGTTGATTTCGTATTCACTATCTTCCGTTGCACCCACCAGGTTATTCACCCGGTATAACTCTGGCTCGTCATTCTGGCCACCTATCGTAAACACAACATTGGTTAATGCTGTTAATTGACCATCGGTAACTTGGACTGGGATAGTTTCTGTTACCGTCTGCCCCTGCCTGAGCCTATTGGTAAGATTTATTCCCTGATCAAGATAATAAGTCAAAACATTAGTTGATGGTCTTAAACGAGCATAACCATAAGTAAGGTTCTTGGTAACAGTGACACCGTTATCTGAGGAAGTCCATCCGTTGGCTGCAAAAAATTGATCATCGTACTGCACAAATCCATCAGGATCAGACTTGGTGATGGTTACAAAAGATTGATCAACGCCCCAATTTCTGGTGAATTGGTAGTCCAAGAGCGTAATGCTAGGCTGTGAAGCTGAAACGACAGGAGTATCATTCACCGGGGTGATATTCACTGTCACAGAAACAACGGCACTGTCCAAACTTCCATCATTCACTTTGAAGGTAAAACTATCCGCACCATTCGCATTTGCGTTTGGCACATAGGTGAAGGCTCCCGTTGCCGCATTCGTTATGGTCACCACACCCTTTGAACCCTGCGCTACAACCGCATAGGTCAGCGGACCACCTTCCAAGTCTGATCCCGTCAGACTTCCAGTGTAGGTTGTATCTTCCGTTGGGGTAATGGTTTGTGCATTCGCTACAGGCGCATCATTCACCGGGGTGATATTCACTGTCACTGTAACAACAGCACTGTCCAAACTTCCATCATTCACTTTGAAGGTAAAACTATCCGCACCATTCGCATTTGCGTTTGGCACATAGGTGAAGGCTCCCGTTGCCGCATTCGTTATGGTCGCCACACCCTTTGAACCCTGCGCTACCACTGAATAGGTCAGCGGACTACCTTCCACATCCGATCCTGTCAGGTTTCCCGTATACGTTGTGTCTTCCATCGGGGTTATCGTTTGCGCATTCGCTACAGGCGCATCATTCACCGGGGTGATATTCACTGTCACTGTAACAACAGCACTGTCCAAACTTCCATCATTCACCTTGAAGGTGAAACTATCCACACCATTCGCATTGATATTCGGAACATATGTGAATGCCCCCGTTGCTGCATTCGTAATCGTGACCACGCCCTTCGCACCCTGCGCTACCACTGAATAGGCCAGCGGACTGCCTTCCACATCCGATCCAGTCAGACTTCCCGTATACGTCGTATCTTCCGTCGGGTTTATCGTTTGCGCATTCGCTACCGGCGCATCATTTACCGAAGTGATCGAATGATTTACTGAAACCGTCTGTTGGGAATATACCGTGGAGCCACCCACACCGGTGCCAACCCCAAATAAACGTAATTCATGGAGCCCAGGGTTGTTATATTTGGAAGTGTCAACCACGAACCTCACATAACGATATGCCGTTCCACCCGTGGAAAGAGCATAAGATTGCGGGGCCGGAGCCACACCCACATTTTCATATGACATGGTTCCGCTGGCCACTGTCACCCCATTAGCCAACGCATAACTGGTTGCGGAATTTCCGGTAATGGCATTGGCCACTTCTATATGGAAGTTGGATGTTCCACGGTCGTTGTATCCGGTGTTGGTGGTGTTATAGAGATCGATTTTGGAAAGAGGTGTTGCAACTCCCAAATCGATCAAGATGGAAGCTGAGCCTGTACCATCTGAAGCCAGCCAATAATTATCCCCAAAATTATCAGCAACAATCGAACCAGATTGTTCATCAACGACATTGTCCGCTGCAAATGAACCGCTATAGATCGAACTCCATCCAATCACATTACCAGAAGCTAAAACAATTTGAGAACCCACCCCGGCAATATTCACAGTGGCACCACTGGATATTGCAGCACCACCAGTTTCAATAATATTGGCTGAAAGTGCAATTGCCTGACCGTAATAGTTTGGCGCAGGCACAAAGCGAAGATAATCCGTTGCCTTTAGAGTTACTGCCGTACTCAAATCCGCACCGGGTAATGCCACCCAAGAGGAGCCATTCGAAGAATATTGCCAAGCGCCCTTGGATGCATCTGGCTGATGGGAAGATATCGCCACACCCGCTAGGGAAGCCTGACCGTTGTCTGTGGAATCATCCATTACATAAAGGAATAGGTCGGATACTCTAGCACCAGGTGCCGCATTTCCAATATCTTCTGAAACCGCAGAAAGTGTGACCGTGGTTGTGGTAAGCCTAGGTGCATCATTCACCGGAGTGATGTTCACAGTAACTACCACCGCGGCACTGTCCAAACTTCCATCATTTACCTTGAAGGTGAAACTGTCAGACCCATTCGAATTGGCGTTCGGCACATAACTGAATGCACCCGTTGCTGCATTTGTTATCGTTACCACACCCTTCGTACCCTGCGCTACCAACGCATAGTTCAGGGCACTTCCTTCCACATCCGATCCATTCAGATTTCCCGTGTAGATCGTATCTTCCGTCGGGGTTATCGTCTGTGCATTCGCAACAGGAGCATCATTTATTGCGGTGACATTTATTGTCACGGTTGCAACATTGGAAAAATCCTTGCCATCGCTTGTTTTATAAGTGAAGGTATCCGTTCCGTTAAAATTTGAATAGGGCGTGTAAGTAAAATTGCCATTCGAGTTGATTGCCAACGAACCATTGGTGGGATTGGCGACAACTGATGTAGTGAGTGAATCACCTTCGGCATCTGAGTCGTTTGCAATCAAACTTAAAGCAGGCCTTACCAAGGTTTTAAACCAAAGATCACCGGTAAGGCCACCAGAATTAGAATACCCGCCGTTCGAATATGAATTGATATTACTTGAACCAAGAAGCCCCCTAATTGAACTACTTGAAATCTTAAATGTGTATACATCACCTGAAACTATGGCAACAGGCTGCGAAAAGGTATAAGTTTGTACAAAATCGTTAGAGTTGTTCTCAGAAACAGTTACGGATCCAAGCAAAGCGCCACCAATTCCGGCACCGCCATAAAGATTTAATGTAACTTGCTGTGGATTGGAAGATTCCCCACCATTTTGCTTTAATTCGATACTAGATAGAAACCCTGTTTGGCCAGCAGTAAAAGTTTGGAAACCGTTATAAGGTAAACCAGTGTTAAAAGTGGTTTGTTGTTGGTCAACCACTGGAAGAAGAGTTGTCACCAACGGCGTGTCTTCAGAGGTTGTGTAAGCATCAGCATTCGCAATTGGGGCATCATTTACCGCGGTGATATTCATGCTTACGGTGGCAACTTCAGAAGATGCAGAACCATCGGATGCCGTTATGGTAAAGGTCTTGATTCCATTTTCATTAGGTGCTGGCACATAGGTTAAATTGCCAAGATCAGCCGCAAGGATCACCTGCCCCGCAGAAACATTATTGTTTAAAAGCTTCAAGGTACCTGTTGCAGGAAGTGTTGCAATGGTAATGCTTACCATTGGGTTGTTTTCTACATCGGAATAGGCGGGGGTGTTCGTAATGGAATCAAAAGAAATAGCACCTATGCCAGCATTACCTTGGGGCCCGCCATTGGCATAGATGGAATAGGTTTGGCCAGCAATGCCACCAGTAATATCAAAGAAAACCCAATCAGGGTTGCCGTTATATACCGCGCCATTGGTTTGCAATTCGGTGGTCATACCACTATTCAATGATCCAGAAACAATCTGAAAACCGCTGGCCCCATAGCTACCAGAAAAGTCTGTATTTCCGGTCATGATTCCAACACGAATGGTTCCGGGCACAGTTCCTGTTAAGGTGAAAGAAACAACAGAATTAAGGGATTTGGTACCATAACCAGGGAATTGACCGTTTGTTGTGCCAGAATAAATAAGCGATGGGGATGCCCCCGGCGTAGTTAACGGGTTATCCACCAATGCGTAACCCCCATTGCCGGGATAGTAACTATTGTTGGCAAAACTGGTTATATAGGAAGGGCTACTTAAAGTATAATTTGGCAACCACCAACCATTGCTACCAAGAACATTATTCCCATCAATATCATAAGTTTTGGCAGTGGATGCAGTTCTCCAACCCGCTCCCATATCTGCTTGAAGGCCAACATAAGCTACACCCGGGGATGCAATGCTTCCACCAGAGAAATTGGCAGCAGTGAAAGTAACGGTGTTATCTTCGGTACCACTTACAGCAATTGCAGCAAGCGTTGGCGCATCATTTACCGGCGTTATGGTATTTGTGAGACTGACTGCGGCTGAAGAATATACGGTCGCTCCACCTGCACCCGACACATTAACTGTCGCTCCGCTGGTAATTGCAGAACCGCTGGTTTCAATCAGATTGGCAGTAAGGGCAGTTGCCAGCCCATTATAATTTGCTGCTGGAACAAAGCGAAGGTAATCGGCAGACTTTAAAGTTATGGCCGTAATGGTAGTTGCGGATTGCAGATTCAACCAATTGGTACCATTGGTTGAATATTGCCAGCTACCCTTGGCAGCATCCACGGTGTAATTCGAAATAGCAACTCCAGCGAAGCTATTGGCAATACTGCCATCACCACCACCAATGCCAAGATTAAAATTATCAATACCCCAGGACTCATCACTGGCATCCTGATCCAAAGTTGAGCTCATCCGTAGAGTTAAATTATTTATGCCCGAGGGAACATTAAGTGTTACAACAAACTTTTGATCATCCCAACCGGCATTGGATTTGTATCCGTAGTCTGTCGGTGTCATGGTCCAGGTAAAACCAGATGCCGAACCAGACAAGGTATTGGTAATCTGCCCGCCAGTAAACGGCTGATTAATAATTAAGTTATCATTAGCGAAAAGTCTGAATAATTCTCCGTCCCAAGAGTCAATACGCATAAATTCAAAACTTATGGTGGTGGCGGCTCCACCAATGGCAAATGTTTTGCTAATTTCAGCATTCATTCCAAATCTGCCCAGAAAACTTCCCCAAGACTGGGAACTGGTGCTGTCTAGAATTCCATTTACCCAGCCATCTGTGGAATTGGAAAATGTTTCTGTAACTGGCGCTTGTCGTTGATTATCCGCTGAATCAGAAAATAAGCCACCAAAGAGATTTTGGATCGTAGAACCAGAGGGGTTTAAAGCATCCTCATTAATCGCAGCAAGAGTTGCAGTAGCAGAAGAAGCAACAGGCGCATCATTCACCGCAGCGACATTCACCGCAACCTGAATAGCCGTTGAAGACGCAAGCCCCCCATCAAATGCCTTGACGGTGAACGCACCCAGAGTTCCGTTAGCGTTCAGGGATGGTGTCCAGACCAAGCTTTCACCCGGGCCAAGGAGTGTTGCGCCCGCAAGGACAGCGATTCCATTTTTGGTCAAAGTTCCATTGAGCACAGATTCAATGCGAAATGAAATTGAATTTCCTTCGGCATCATATTCATTTGCGGCGGCCAACAGCGAATCGTAGGTAATGGTGTAAGGTAAATCTTCGCTAGCACCTGAAAGCGTGCTGATGGTGGTCAGGGTTGGGGCTGTATTGTCCAGGTGCAAAAGTACGCTTAAATTATTGGAATTAAGGTTGGAAACAACGAGGTCGCGCTTGCCATCGTTGTTAAAATCCGCCGAAGCCACGGTAAACGGATTTGTTCCCGTTCCAAAAGTCAACGGCGATTTGAAAGTGCCATCGCCACTGCCCACCATTACTGCAACAGTGTTGTTATTAAATTGCGTAAGCTGCAAATCCAGAGCACCATCCCCGTTAATATCTGTTGCTATGATGGACGCACCAACGCCGGTTGCAGCAAAAGATTGTGCGGTCTTAAAAGTAGCATTCCCATTCCCTAATAGCACTTTAACAGTATTGGTTTCTGTACCAGCCAGATCCAAGCTACCATCCCTGTTAAAATCTCCAACAGTAAGTTCTCCTGTTATGCCAATGGTTGAATTCGAGGCAAAACCACCTGCGCCGGTTCCAAGAAAAAGAGTGTTTGTGGGGCCACTTCCAGGATTGGTGTGAACCACCAAGTCCGTCTTGCCATCGGAGTTAAAATCACCCAGGACAATTCGGTTGGGAATTGCAGAGGTTGGAATTACATTGGGGGCTTGAAAAGTACCATCCCCCCTGCCAAGGAAGACACTTAAATTGCTGCTATTTTGATTGGTGGTGAGAATGTCGATCTTTCCATCACCATCCACATCGCCCGTGGTGACAAAAGAAGGCGATATAGTGCCGCCCGCGTTGGAGATATCATTCCGGCTGAAAGTGCCATCACCTCTGCCAAGAAGTATGGTTATGGATTCACCACAGTAATTGGGGGTGACAAAATCCACTTTTCCATCGCCATTAAAATCGCCTGAACCAAGCCAGTTAGAGTAAGAACCCGTTGGCGTGTCTATTCTGGAATTAAAACCGCCATCCCCTTTACCAAGGAACAAGGAAACATAGTCATACCTTGGACCGGAATTGGGCAAAGCATAGCCGATATTTTGAACAACGATATCCTGCTTACCATCGTTATTCACATCAGTAGTAATTACTTTGCCAGCCTTATTCCAAGTGGCGAAGGTAGTTTGAGGTTTGAAATTTGGAGAATTAAATGAATAGGAGATGGTTGCAAAGCCATGGCCTTGATTATTGGATGAATAACTTGTACTCAAACCAACAATGGATGATGTGAAATTCGCCCCGGCGTTACCACCCTGACCGACATATTCACCATTAAGAAGGGTGCTACCACCTATACCACCACCACCCGTTACACCGTTATAACCACCGCCGCCGCCCCCACCGCCGCCGCCATCATAATTGAAAGGTGTATTTTGGCCTGCACGACCGCTTGTGAATGTAGAACTTATGTTTCCAGTAATTCCTTGAGTTCCCACTGGACCATTTGCAGCGCCACCACCACCACCACCGCCACCGGCTACAATATATTTGGTTACACCCTGAGAAATGTATTCAACCACCGAGGCCGAACCACCGCCACCGCCGCCGCCAGAACTACCCGCATTTCCAGCATTTCCACCGGTTCCACCAGCTACCGAAAAAGTGGTAAAGGAATTTGTTCCACCGGTTCCACCACCATAGCCTGACACACTCGATAGCCCATTTTGACCGCTAGCACCTATGTAAAATTTTAGAATGTCTCCTGGATTGACATTCATAGTGCCTGAAACATAACCAACGTTACCAGCGGCCCCACCTGAAGTCCCACCATCATAACCACCCGCACCACCCGAGGCCCCGTATATGGAAATTTGCACAGAGGTAACATCTGTGGGAACAATCCAGCTTTCAAGGCTGCCAGTATAGTTGAAGAGTCTAGAATCCGGGGTAAGGCGAGCCTCCAGATTTTCAACATTCAAACCGATGGGAAGTAGTTTGGGCTTTTTTCGTGGTTTCTTGAGGTTGTGCTGGTCCTGCCGAAGAAAGGAGCTAAACCAACTGCGGATTTTCTTCTGAAACATACAACCTCCAACCTGTGGGAATTGCCCGGTTGTGCGCACAACCAAAGAAATTCCAAGGCGGCGATAAATAAAACATCGACAAGAACACTGCCACAAGCCATCAAATTGATGGATGCCACGCAATTAATACGAAGAGAAAGGTAAAAAAGATCGCGGAATCTGCAAATTAGGCGACCCTTGAAAGCGATTACCCTCTACCCCGCACTTTCAT
>Ga0255166_1000429_pt1 | contig 15357 bp, 14 predicted proteins | sample Atl_Cont_RepC_8d_FD_186013 | JGI IMG/M metagenome (GOLD analysis project Ga0255166, IMG submission 186013) | Freshwater microbial communities from Altamaha River, Georgia, United States - Atl_Cont_RepC_8d | ecosystem: Environmental > Aquatic > Freshwater > River | place: USA: Georgia | collected...
TGTAGATGCGCATCAATCACTCGTTTGTGTGCCATAACTTTCCTCTTTCTCTAGAACTTCTTTTCTTACAAAAGCCGATATTCATCCCAGACAGAGCGAACAGAACGTCCTTTTGTGAGCTCATTAAGTACCGTTTTTTCCTTCTGTGCCCGTTCATTTGCCATGGAAAATACTTTGTCAATGAGATCGCGCGGAACCACGACAATCCCATCGTTATCTGCCACGATGCCATCGCCCGGATGAACGAGAACCCCACCAACTTCAGTTGGTTGATGGGTAGATTCAACTCGCATTCGCCCTTTGTAATCAAGGGGTCGAGAGAGCACGCCGAAAGCATCGAAGCCAACTTTAAGAATCAATTGGGTATCACGAATTGGGCCATCAGTAACAACTCCGGTTGCACCGCGCGCTTTGGACGCGGCTGAGAATAACTCTCCCCAAAAAGCCGAGAGCAGCCCACCGCCGGTGCCGATTACAACAACATTATCTTTCTGCAGAGTATCGAGAAAATCTATAGCAGCACCATAAGGATCATTTTTGTCATATTCAGAGTCCGGAACGAATTTGATAGTTGCTGCCGTGCCAACTGCTCGCATAGTCATTTGTAGCGGCCGGATTTTCCCGTCCATCACATTATTTCTGATTCCAAGATCATCAAGAGAATCCGAAACCATCGCAGTATGAACTCGAGGATCTAATTGAATATTCATGCGCCCCTCCGTCGCACAAGATAAACGTGCACAAAAGCAATGACCGTCTCGCCTTTTTGATTTTTAACCGTTACTTGCTCATCCACAAGACCTTCGCCGGCCCGTTTGGGGTGATCTCGTTTTGCCACGATTTCAGAGTGTGAAGTAATCGTGTCGCCGATAAATACTGGGGCAATAAATCGCACCTTGTCATACCCATAACTCATCGCGACTTCATTGATTTCACCGGCGAGCATTCCTACTGAAACGGAGAGAATTAGCGTGCCATGTGCGATTCGCTCTTTAAATGGCTGGGTAGCGCACCACTCTGCATCCATATGATGCGGATAGAAATCCCCAGTTTGACCAGCATGTAGCACGATATCGGTTTCAGTAATTGTTCGACCGTTACTAACTCGCGTTGAGCCTATAACGTAATCTTCAAAATACTCTCTCATTTTTTAAGCTCCTGGTTGTAGCGAGTATAGGTTTCAGAAATCGCAGCAATATCAGAGCTTGAAAAATTCTTCTCTTTTAAAATTTTATGAATAATCAGCGAGCTTTGATACTGCACATCTGGCCACCCAAGGAATCGCGGCCGCACCCAAGCGCGCTCTAACGTGCGCAAAGTATTATTGAAGAAATTACGGGTGATGGCATTTGCATGTGGAGCTTTCCAGGCAGCGAGGTTTCCAGGCTGACCGCCAGCATCTACGTAAGTTGTAGATTGAATTTGCGGGAGCGAGAGCAAAATGGCCACTTTCGCAGCGAGCTCAACATTCTTCGTCGCCGAGGAGATTGCGATACCTGCTCCACCAAGTTGTGACCCGGAAGCCAACCCATCGAAAGATGGCACATCATCATAAATAATTGGTCTTTCTCTAAATCCATTTCGAGAATAGTTGGTATATCCATACATACATATGCTGTAGTGCTCTTTATCAGTTGTCACTAAGTATTCTGCAGCTTCAATAGGGTTCATCGATAAACATTGCGCGGGAACAACCTTGGCGAGCTCAATCATGAACGCCAATACTTCAGCGGCGACTGCTTTATCGATGAATTGGGAACCTGAGCAGAGCGCATGGCCTTTTTGCGCCATGATCGTGGCAAAAGTAGAGAAAGCGTCGACGGGTTTATGTGGCCATAGCACCAGACCTTCCCCACCAGCATCTAAAACATCGCTCCAGAAGACGAGGCTTTGTGATGTTTTGTCTGGGCGGTAGGCGCTTACTTGAGCCGCAGTATCGATTGCTAGCGCCCAGTGCTTACCTTTATATATATAAGAATCGTGCGACGCCCCGACCGACGTTTTCGCGAGCAGCGCCATATCCTCGGCGGAAGCAACATCTTCAAGAGCAATTACCGCATTTGCGTGGACCGCATCAGGGACATGCGGGTGATCAATAATCATCAAATCATGATCGGCATAGAACTCGCTTATATGTTGATCACCAAAGGCAAGTAACGAACGTGCCGACCAATCGACCGAAACCTGTAATTGCTCCTGTAGCAATCCATCTGAGTTAACCAGGCAGTCTAAACCGCGTGGATGATCCCAAGTCATTCCCTTAAGTGTATTGATAGCCATTATCCGAGTAGCTCCCTAATATTCTCCGCAATTACCTGGCGAGCAGAAATTCCATCATCAATAAATTTTCCACAGTTGAAGAATCCGTGGATCATTCCAGGATAATCGATGTGCACCACCTGAACATTAGCTCGCTTTAATTGCGCAGCATAGTTAGCGCCATCATCCCGCAATACATCATGCTCGGCGGTAATGATCAAAGTAGGTGGCAGTTCCGAATGATCTCGTCCATTCAGAGGTACCGCATAAGAATTGTTGTAATCTGCCTCGCCATTTAAATAAAGGCTCCAAAGCCAACTCATCGTCCGTTTTGAAAGACCAAAACCCTTTGCATTTGCATTATATGAATCAGTATTGAAATCAAGACCGAGGCATGGATAAATAAGGAGTTGGTAGGCGAGAGGAAATAATTTTTCATCTCGATTTCGCAGCGCTACACCTGCTGCAAGATTTCCCCCCGCGCTATCACCACCTACGCCGATTCGCTCTCGATTTATTCCGAGCGATTCAGCATTGGCGAAGGTCCACTTCAATCCAGCAAAGCAATCATCATGAGGTATTGGGAATTTATGCTCAGGCGACTTTTGATAATTTACCGAGACAATCACTGAATCGGTCAAGGAAGAAAGTGCACTGAGTTGGGCGTCGTACATATCTACTGAGAAATACGACCAGCCACCACCATGGAAAAAAACCATGCCGTTTTTCAGATTCTTACCCGGAGGTCGATAAATTCGAATGAGGAGATCTGCAGTTTCACCCGGTATAAATTGATTGGAAATATCGATATCTGGCGTAATCTCCCCAGCGACAGTTAAATCTGCATAGGCACCAGCGCGACCAACGCTGATGGGAATATCAATTAACTCTGGAGCATCTGCAGCCGGTGCCAGAAATGCTTCGCATTGCGGATGCAGCGCCACTTTTTACCCCGATATTCTTGCGAGCCTTATTCTTTAATTGAACCGGCGAGCATTCCTCGAATTAAACGTTTCTGAGAGACCAAGAACATGATCATGATTGGGAGTGCAATCAAAATTCCAGCAAGTGCAATCTCAGGCTTGTAAATCGGAACGGATGTAGCGCCAACACCGGGATTAATGGCTGGAGTGGAGTAGAAAAGGAAGCCAAGTCCGAGCGGTAAGGTGTAATTCTGTCCGGAATAGAGCATCACGTAAGGCATGAAATAGTTTGCCCAGTTTCCAATGAAGGCAAAGAAGGCTAAGAGGCCAAGGAGCGCACCTGAAAGTGGGAGCGCAATTCGAGAGTAGAGCTGCCAATCACTACATCCATCAAGTCGAGCTGATTCATATAGTTCTGGTGGAATTGTTGTGGAGTAATAAATATATGAGAGGAAGGCTCCGAATGGGTAGAGAGATGAGATCAAAATTACCGACCAAGGATTATCAACGAGTTTCACCTTATCCATCATCACGAATAGTGGAATAACCAACGCGACAGGCGGAATGAGCATCATGATAAGAGTGCTGATGAGGAATGTCCTCTTAAAGCGAATCTTTGCAGCCGAAATAACAAACCCAGCCAGCGATGCAGTGATGGTCGCGATAACAACGATTGCAGCATTGAAGAGAACCGAATTAAGAACCCATCGACCGATTACTCCGTTATCAAAAAATTGAAGGTTCTGCCAGGCGTTCCAATATCCCTTTAGACTGCCAAAGGCGAGCGGATTGCGGGAACTTAATTCCGGATCTGTTTTTGAAGCGGCGAGAACTAACCAGAGCATAGGGACGATACTGATTATCGCAAAAAATATGAGCCAAGAATTTACAAAGAACATGCCGATACGACTCTCTTGACGCATTGGTTTTGTCTTTTTCACTTTCTTCACCGTGTTCTCTGTTGGCGCTACTGATGTGCTCATATATCCGCCTTCTCAGTTGTTTTGGTATTTCTAATCGTTTTGTCATCAAACATGTCGGTTTTGAAAATCACCACAAGGGCGCCAATCATGCTTGGAATCAGGAGAATGATTGAGAGCGCGGAGGCGCCGCCAAAATCCCCATTTTTAAAGGCAAGTTCGTAACTCAACTGGTCGAATGACCAGGCATTTGCAATGCCGGTATACACACTTGTGGTTAAGAGTTGAGGTTCTACGAAGATCTGCAGGCCACCGGCAAACAGGAGTACTGCCATGTAAATAACATATTTACGGATAAGTGGGAGTTTGATTCGTACCGCAAGTTGGAAAGCAGAACATCCATCTACTCGTGCAGCCTCGATAATCTCAGAGGAGATACTCTGCAGTGATCCATATTGAATGAGAATCCAGTTACCAGCGATAGTGAAGAACGCCATAATTGCGATGATGTAGACCAAATTCTTCGTCTGCCATATTTGGGTAGCGGATTCAATTCCAAATCGATTGAGAATTGACTTAATGGGGCTGATAGTCGGTTCGAGAATTGCCCACCAGACGAGCACGGCAACTGCGCCAGAAATTGATGCGGGTACGATGTATGCCATTCGCAAGTACTTACTCCAGCGAGTTGTTTTAACATCGAGCATTAAAGCCATAACGATTACGAGTACCAATGTCAAAGGTACATAAATAGCCATGAATCCAAGTACATGTTTTAGAGCCTCTGGAAAACGAAAGTCGGAGACCACAATCTTAAACGCATCCCAACCACCATCAGGGTTGGTGAGCGACACATCTGGCACTTCACGAATAGCCATGATCAATGGGACGAGTCCAAAAGCAATCAGCAAGAAAAGATATGGAGCGAGCATCAACTTCATCAAGATGCTGCGTTGTTTATATTTTTTGACCTTGGCCATTTACGACTCCTAAAAATTTTTCACAATTCATTCAGTTAAGAAGCGGCGGATTTGTGTTATCAAATCCGCCGCCAATTACTGCTGGTAATTCTCGCGAATTACTTAGTTGTTACCTCATAGCCCAATTGCTGAGCGAGGTTTGAGGTGTAGGTTGCATACGCCTCGAGAGCCTTTTGAATATCTTTCGACTTCGCAAGCTCAGGAGCATATGCAGCGCCCCATGCACCATCAGCGTCGTATCGAACTGGCTTTACGCCGGTCCATACCTTGCCAGCCTGTGCAGCCATAGCTGCATAAGGCGAACCGTTGTAGTAGGTATCAGCATCGATCTTTGCTTTCCAGAGCGCATTTCCCTTGAGGTATGCAGGGAAGGTAGGAGCACCAGTGCTGCCATCTGGGTTCTTCACATCGACAACGTTTCGCTTATCGCCAACCATGAAGATTGCGAAGTCGAGCGCTGCGCGTGGGGACTTAGCGTGTGGGCTGATTGTGTAGATACCGCCACCCCACTCACCAGAGAAGTTGGTCTTCTCGCCATCCCATGTTGGCATTGGAGCTGCTGTTAAGCGGCCTGCTGGAATATTGAAGGAAGAAGCTGGGCGAAGAACGAACTCACCAAACCATGATGGTCCAATGTGAGCAACGATCTTTCCTGCTTGTCCGATCTTCACATACTCAGGTGAGAATGCAGATCCTGGGTAGTAGACGCCAGCATCGATAAGTGGTTGAAGCGCTGCAGTTACGCGGGTGCACTTCTCGGACTTAGCATTGATGACAACGCGAGTTGCGCTCTTCTCATTGTTTAATGGGCATTGTGATGGCCAGAAATATGAAGAGTATGCAGCTGCATCACCAAGAGCGCCAAGTGAATATCCTGGGTGGTTCTTTGCAAGGTCTGCACCAATAGCAAAGAGCTCGCTCATCTTGGTAGGAACTTTGTAGCCGAAATCTGCAAATAGTTTGGTGTCATACCAAAGTACAGATTGCGCCATATCGTTCTTTACGCAGTAGTACTTTCCATCTGCGCCTTTGCACCAGTCATTAAGCTTGCCGAAATTCTTAATCTCATCAGGCTTAAGAAGGCTAGAAATCTCACGTGCGTTGTTGATGATTGGGTTACGTAGAACCGCTACATCGTTAGGTGGACCGAACACAACATCTGGCCAACCCTTCTTAACGCGGTTGAATAGCTGAACTTTTGCAAGCAAGTCTCCTTGTGCGTGTAGCTCAACCTTGACATCAACTTTGCCTGCCATGATCTTTGCGTACTCTTTTGCACCTGGAAGGCGTGGTGAATCCACCCATACCAAGATTGAAGGCTTAGCAGCCTGTGCTGGCACGCTAATAAGTGCGCTGCCTGTAATGGCAAATACACCTAGAAGAGCCAGGATCAACTTATTTCTTTTCAAAGGTTCCCCCTCTATCTTCGGATAGGAAACGGAAATTCACCCATCCGGATTTTCCCCAATACTATGGACGAAATACTATTTCGTATAGTATTTTTTTGATTGTTACTGGAACTTTATAAAGACTTAATCTCCAAGAATTGGCCTTTTACCTGTATGCCAGTACCTATATATAAGGAGTAAGCAATGAAAATAACCAATGTTGAGGTCGTTCTTGTCGACCGCCCTGCTTTTACTCCAGCCTTCGTTTGGCGAAAAGGTATTCCTGGCTCGGATGGGCCAACAACAGCTGGTTGGTTGGTGATTGAAACCGATGCCGGGATAACCGGCTTTGCTTCCGCCGCACGCGGTGTAATTCTCAAGGATTACATAGATCGTCGTTTCAAGAGCGAGTTAATTGGAGTAGATCCGCTCCAGCGCGAGTATCTCTGGGAGCGAGCCTGGGAATTAGACCGGATTGAGAGATTTGCGCCAAACATGGCGCATGTTGTTGATGTGGCGCTCTGGGATATCGGAGCGAAGGCAGCAAAACTTCCTGTTTACAAATTGCTCGGTGGATTTAGGGAGTCAATTCCAGCGTATGCATCAACAGTCACCTACTCCTCTATCTCCGAGTTTCTTGATATCGCTGATCAAGCGTTGGAATTGGGTTATCCCGCAATCAAACTCCACGCCTTTGGGGATGCAAAGAAAGACGCTGAGCTCTCCTTAGCGCTCCGCGCCCATGTTGGCCCCGATGTACCTCTGATGTACGACGGATCTGCAGGTTTTGACTTGATGGATGCAGTCTATCTAGGGCATGCGCTCGATGAAGCTGGATTCCTTTGGTACGAAGAACCGATGCGCGAGTTTTCGGTGACTGCATATAAGTGGCTAGGAGAACGTGTTCGTATTCCACTGCTACTTGGTGAAGTCACTGATGGCGCTCATATGAGTTCAGGAGATTTCGCTGCGACAGGTGTGGCAAGTGCGCTTCGAGTCAGCACTTTCTTACGTGGTGGTTTCACTGGAGCAATGCGAATTGCACACCTTGCCGATGCTTACCATCTTCGCGCTGAAGTGCATGGTTTTGGATTGGAGAGCGCTCATCTTTGTATGGCTATAAAGAACAACACATATTACGAATCGCTAGTTTTCGGAAACCCAATTACGAGAGAGCCATTAGTTGATAAGAATGGAATGGTTCATGGCCCAACGGGAATAGGCATAGGATATGAAAATGCGTGGGAAACCTCGGGCATTCCGAAAGGTTTAGAGAAATATGTTAAGTAATGCAAATAGTTCTGTAACAGTCCCACGTCGCTCTGTTTTATCAGACGATATCTACTTACTAATACGGAAGATGATTTTCAACTACGAAATTCTTCCTGGAGCTAAGGTAAATATTGACGCGTTAGCAAAGCAATTAGAAGTTTCGCAAACACCAGTGCGAGAAGCTCTCTCTCGGCTCGAATCTGATGGGTTGATTGTTAAGGAACCATTAAAAGGTTTTCGGGCAACTGACTTATTGACTATTCAAGAGCTCGATAACCTCTTTAAATTTCGCCTTTTAATTGAACCTTTTGCCGCTGCAGAGGCAGCCAAAAAAATTGATGAAACCGGGAAGAAAGCCCTCAAAGCTGAGATCCAAAGCGCGAAAATTGCCATCAAGATCTCTGGTGATGACCAAGTAGAGGCATTAACAGAGCACGATGCGAGATTTCACTCCTTAATTGCAAGTATGTCGGGCAATTCCGTGTTATCAGAATCTTTTGAACGCACTCATTGCCACTTAAATCTCTTTCGACTTTATATTGCAAGCCAAAGAAGTTTAATTGCTGGCGAAACCCGAGCGGTGCTTGTAGATAAACTATTTAAACAGTATTACAACTCCGAGTCGGGACAAGTTGCTATTCAGGAGCATGAAGAGATTGCATCTGCTATTACAAGCGGAAACTTTAAGTTAGCGCAGAAGGCAATGCATCAACATATTGAAAATTCATTAAAACGTTTCTATCCAGCGGCAAATGCTCTTTACCTAGTCGAGAATCTAAACAATGAGGAGTTGGTATGAGTTCAGTGATTACCGATATAGAGATTCGCGCTTGTCGAGGAAAAGATGATTTAGGAGCGTTAGATGCCGCAGCTGCAGTGGCGCTGCCAGGGGGAGCTCGCCCCGATTTCACAGTAGTGACATTGACAACTTCAGATGGAGTTAAGGGAACATCATTTGGATTTGGCGCACAAGATGCAAAAGCAGCAGCGGCAACGATGTCGCAAGTTAAACCATTTTTTATCGGGCGCAGTCCGCATGATGCTGCAAAGAATATGAAGGATTTTGAATTCTTTGATCGCCGCTGGAACCATGTCCCTATCTATTCTTATGCCCCATTTGATAATGCCTGCTGGGACATTGTTGGAAAGATGGCGCATCAACCCGTTTATAAATTGCTTGGTGCTGCCCGCGAAAAAGTTCCGCTTTATGTCTCCTCGATGTTTTTGCCTGGCCCTGATGATTATGCAAAACAAGCGCTAGAGGTAAAGGCAAAGGGATACAAGGGATACAAACTCCATCCACCGGGAGGGCTTGATCTCGATATTGCTTGCTATCGCGCAGTACGTGAAGCTGTTGGTGATGATTTCACTCTGATGGCTGATCCAGTAATTATGGATAGCTATGAGTCTGCTCTTAAGGCCGGGCGCGAATTAGAGCGCCTTGGGTACCGCTGGTTAGAAGAGCCTCTCCTTGATGTCAATCTCAATGGCTTACGAAAATTACGTGAAAAACTCGATATTCCGATCTGTGGCACTGAGGTAATTGCTGGCGCTCACTACACAACTGCGCATTGCATAGCCGAGGGAATCGTGGACATCGTACGTACCGATGTTTCTTGGCGAGGCGGCATCACCGCGGTGATGAAGACCGCTCACGTGGCCGAGGCATTTGGCGTTCAATGCGAGTTGCACACCACGATTTATCATGGTCTTGAGCAGGTGCAGTTACACCCATCACTTGCAATTCCAAATTGCGAGTTCTTTGAGACGCTCTATCCATTTGATGATTTCTTATTTGGAACTAAGACGCAACTTGATATCCAAGATGGTTATGTCATGGCCCCCAAGGGCGAGGGCCTATGCATTGAGTATGACTGGGATTTCATCGACAAGCACACAGTTGCCACTTTCTAATTACTGACTAATTACTAATTTGTAACGTTAGAAATTAGAGAGCGGTCTTCCGGTGATGAGTGGGTGCCAATCTTCTCGTTTTGACCAGGGAGTCTCATAAGTCGGATCATTAACAAAGCGCTTGACGGTGAAGTTTAAGTGGGTAACTACACCTGGCTCTAACGTCAACGCAAAGTGCTTATCGTTGATGTCGGTCACTTTGCCATCGATCTCCACCGAAATAAATTGATGTTCACCAAATCCACCTGCTTGGAGCACAAGTTCCCGGGTAGAGGCTCCAGTGTTTGCAACGTGAACTGAGGTGTTGGTCTTAGAAATTTTGTCGACCATAAGGGCTACATCTTCGGGCAGACCACTTCGTTGATTCTCACCATCAAAAGGTCGGATATTTGCAAATTGGAATCCACCATGCGAGATGTGCATCGGTGAACCAGTTGCAAGTTGCATCAAACCTTCAAGATAGACCGGGCTAAACCACTGCCATGCGTGAACTTGGTAACCAATTTTTAGTAGATCTAATTCAATTATCTCATCAGTAGTTTCTGGTGAATAACTATCCCAATTCTCTTGATTTCCAATCATTGAGCGCATTCGACGTAAATGGATATCGATGAGCTCTAAGTTTGCTTCCAGTATCTCTTTTGGAAAGTTAGGCAAGCGCCCCTGAATAAATTCAAACCAAGAAAGGGTATTGGCGATGAAATGCTTGTAACTAAGAGTGCTATGTCCTGGCTTGCCAGGGATGACTATTCGCGACCAATCCTCAGTTCGGGGGATTGCAGCAATTCGTTTCAAATCTTGGTCGTCAAGTGATGTTGTCCAGAGATAAATGAGGTGGCGAGGGGAGGCGTCGCGATAATCGCCCCAACCGCTATCAAAATGGCGATTTGGTACAAGAACGCGGTCACCCTCTTCCTTACGTAGCTCCCAATTCTTATCAAATTGTTGGCGCGCGATATCAAGATAGGAGTAATCGCCGGTGAGCAGCACTGCATTCATTACTGCGTTAGTTGTAGGTTCCATAATGGTGAAGAAACCATGTGGCCAACGCCATCCGTAGTAACCGCCCCACCACTTACCATCGTTATATTCACCGACTTCTCCACTTAAGCCAACGTTATCTGGCATATAACCATTATTTGCATGTGCACGGTCAGCCCAGACTTTGATGTATTCAAGTACCCAATTCTTTTCAGCCGAATCATGTGAATACATGTAAGCATGAGTAATTAGTGTGGTCGCGTTGAGATTTAGCGGCACATCTCCGCGATTCATACGTTGATTCATTTTCTCAATGAGTCGTTTGTAAATAACTGGATCTGACCAATTACATTTCATTGAAGCAAAATCAACGCCCTCGATATCTTCGTAGGGAGCTAAGTAGTCATCAAGAACAGTTCGGTGCGTGTACCAATCCTCTTCAGTAACGACAAAACGTGGACCACGACTTCCAGTAAGTGGTGAGCGGATTATTTTCTTTTCTTTATCGTAATTTTCTGCCAGTGGATCTTCACCCATATACATTCGAGCAAAACGTCGCGCACGCTGGCGATCCATAAGGCTCTCTGGTTTTGTGAGTCCGAGGAAATAGAAATATAAGTACCCCTCACCATGATGCATCCAGTCGTAGTACCCATCGAATTCGCGATGAATCTGTCCATATTCAGTCCATTGAAGTGTAATTGATTCCCACATCTTTCGAGCGAGTTCATAGATTTCTTCGCTACCACCAATGGCATAAAGCAGCGCTAAGTTGTGGAATGCCTCGTAGGGATCGTCAGATCCGTCCATACTTCCAAATTCACTCTTCCATTTAAGGGTGCCATCAACATTGGTGTACTTCTTTACAAATTCTGGGGCAGCCTTATTGAGTTTCGCAATGATTTCGCGCTCTAAAAGCGCCCAATCTGGAGCCTTCGCTCTGGTTGAAATAGTTACTTTTTTCATCGCCATTCCTCTCCGTTAGGAAAAGTAAATCTCTTAATTGAATCAGAGAACATTTCGCCGCCAGCCCCTGGAGTAGTTGGTGCAAGATAACGACCCCGTTCAATCTTTACCGGGGTAACAAAATGTTCATGGAGGTGATCAACGAATTCAATGACCCGAGCGTCGTTCTCTCCAGAGACCGCAACATAATCAAACATGGATAGGTGCTGCACCAATTCACAGAGCCCAACACCGCCCGCATGGGGGCAGACGGGAATTCCAAATTTAGCTGCCATCAGTATGTTTGCGATATTTTCATTTGGTCCAGCAACGCGAGTGGAATCTATTTGCATGAAAGAAAATGCACCGAGTTGGAGCATTTGCTTGAAAATAATTCTGTTCTGGACATGTTCACCAGTGGCGACGCGAATTGGTGCGATAGCCTTAGCGATAGTGGCATGGCCCAAAGCATCATCTGGTGAGGTTGGCTCCTCAATCCAATATAAATCCACGCTCTTATCACGTAGCTCTTTTAACCAAGCTATCGCCTCATCAACGCTCCATACTTGGTTGGCATCGATAGCAAGACGAATATTTGGACCAACTGCTTCACGAGCAAGTTTTAATCGCCGTTTATCATCTTCAATCGAACCGCCACACTTTAATTTGATTAACGTGAAACCATCGGCGACCGCCTCTTTTGCTAAGCGGACCATTTTCTCGTCGCTATATCCAAGCCAACCCGGTGAGGTCGTATAAGCGGGAATGCCATTTTTTAAGAGCTTGGCTTTCCGTTCAACCTTAGTTGGTTCGGCTCGTTTTAAAATTTCCAACGCCTCTTCAGGCGAAAGTACATCGCGGATATATCGAAAATCTACGAGTTCAACAATCTCTTCTGGGCTCATATCTGCAAGAACTTCCCATAGAGGTTTTCTCTCATGTTTTGCAACAATGTCCCATAGCGCAGTTAACACTGCGCCAACAGCCATATGAGTCAAACCTTTTTCTGGACCTAACCAACGGATTTGAGAATCACTCACAAGTTCGCGGGATATTTCCCCAAGCGCTCCTTTGAGTTCAGAAACTTTACGGCCAACAACTTTTGGCGCGAGCAATTCGATAGTTGCACATTGGAGTTCAGTGCCTCGACCTAATGTGAAAGCGAAACCATGGCCTGCTATATCTGTGTCAGTTTCGAGTATTAGGTAAGCGGCAGAGTAATCAGGATCTTTGTTCATGGCATCAGATCCATCGAGTGATTTGGAGGTGGGGAAACGAATATCTGCTAACCGAAAACCGGTAATAGTTGCCATGAGACCCTTTCGCTTTATTGCAAAAATCCTATACGATTCCGACATGCCACGCCATAATCAAAAAATCTCTCTGAAGAGAGTTCCACTTGAAATTACGCGATTAGGACTCGGAACTGCACCTCTCGGTGGAATGTTCACATCAGTTGCTGAGAAAGATAGCGATGATCTAATTGCAACTGCATTTGATTTAGGTATTAATTACTTTGATACCGCCCCGCTTTATGGTTATGGCCGATCAGAAGTTCGACTTGGTCGCGCACTCCGCGCATTGAAGAAAGATTTTGTTATTTCAACGAAGGTCGGTCGAGTTCTCAATCCAACGACAGAATCTGACAGGGAATTTTTTAAGGATGCAGATCCAACAAAAGAGTCGGTTTACGACTGGAGCGCAGATGGCATTAAACGCTCAATCAATGAGAGCCTCGAACGCTTAGGTTTGGATCACATCGATATGGTGTTGCTTCATGACTGTGAAGATTTTCTCGAGCAGACCATTAGTGAGGCCTATCCGGTTCTCGACAGTTATCGATCTCAAGGAATTATTAAAGCGGTAGGTATGGGGCTAAACCTCTGTGCGCCATCAGTTACAGTGATGAAAGAGACCGATTTAGATTGCGCGCTTATCGCTGGGCGTTACACCCTTTTGGATCAAGAGGCCCAAGAGGAGCTCTTTCCACTGGCTATGAAGAAGAATGTTTCGATCATTATCGGAGGAGTCTATAACTCAGGTGTTTTAGCTAATCCAGTGAAAGGCGCGTCGTATAACTATGCACCTGTGAGTGAAGAGCTTCTCGACCGCGCCATTGCAATTAAAGCCTTCTTAGCAGATCGAGGAGTTTCACTAACTGCAGCTGCGATTCAATTTCCACTACGCCATCCTGCAGTAACTACAGTCTTAACTGGCTCACGAAGCGCAAATGAACTTCGGGCAAACGTTGCAGATTTCGATGCGGATATTCCGGAATCAGTATGGAGCGAGCTTGAAGCCAGTGGATTAGTTAAGCCGCTTTCACTGAGCTAACTTAGAGGAATCTTTAGCAAACTCCGTGCTCCATGTGGAGAAAAGAGTAGTTGCTTTCAAAATGGCATCATTTGCTTTCTTCACCATTTTTTCATCGTTCTTTTTTATCGCAGGCGCGTAGAGATTTATTGCATTTGTATAATCTTTCACAAATTTTCTCAGAGTCACATCAGAACGTTTATATCCAGAAGATACTTTTATTTTAGAGAATTTTACGAGGACCTTTTTCACTCCATTATCTGCGATTTCAGCTTTCTTCATCCAAGCTTTGTATTCTGCAGATCCAAATTTGTTTGGCGCAGCTTGGTAAGTATCTCCCCACACTCCAATAGCATTTGAAAACTCTTGAGTTAGTTCTCCGGCAGTTTGGGCATATTTTGCATCGCTCTCAGTCACGGCAGCAAAAGAAGGTGCGCCAACAGTAAAAATTAAGATTAGAACGAGCGCGAGAGTTTTAAGAGGTTTTCTCATATCTCTAGCCTATCGGAATACTTTTTTATTCATAAGTAGTAAGGCAGCGGCTAAGTAGGTAAGCGCAATTCCTAGCGGCACAACCCTACTTAGGCCACTTAAAGGTAAAAATAGCGCGCAGAGCAGGGCGCCAGAAACTATCGCACCATTGACAACTACATCGTAAACCGCGAAAACGCGACCGCGGTAGATATCACTAGTACGTTGTTGCACGATTGCATCATTTGTTACCTTCACCGCTTGGCCAGCCATGCCGGTGAAAAATCCCATCAGAATGAGAGTCAGTTCATTCTGTTTAAATGCAAAAATAATTGGCATAAGGGCGGCCGCGGCCATTGCAGATCTGCTCCAGATGAAGCGATCGATTAAGCGGGTAATTGGCGGAGTGATAAGTGCTCCCAAGGTAATTCCCACTCCTGAAAGGACAAGGGCTAGCGCAAATCCACCAAGACCAGCATCTGGATTCTGCACATCATTGAAGGTATTTCGTTCGAGAATCAGCGCCATCAGAGTAAGTGCGGTTAATCCACCACGTTGAATAGCAACGACAAGTATTGCGATAAAGCTCGTTTGTCTTGCCCATAAATAGCGAAAGCCTTCTCGCATTTCATTAAAGCCTTCATACCAAGCAGGAGCGATGTTATGTGGTTCTGGGCCAAGTTCATCTCGCCCCATCCGTAGCGCAAGTAACGCTGCTAGCAAGTATCCAACTGAGGCAACAACTACTAAGAGCGCATCAGCTTGATCTGGACTTGTAATTACATTGAAAATTTTCCGTAAACCAACTCCAACTCCGCCGCCTAAAACAATCGCGATAGTTCCACCGGTAACGCTAAGAGCATTCGCCCCAATGAGATTAAATTCGGTAACTAATTTTGGAGTCGCCGCAGAAAGACCAGCAAGTATCAATCGATTAATGCCAAATGAAATCAAAACCGTCAACGTGAGCAAAAGCCCGGTATTGCCTAGT
>Ga0255166_1000457_pt1 | contig 14562 bp, 11 predicted proteins | sample Atl_Cont_RepC_8d_FD_186013 | JGI IMG/M metagenome (GOLD analysis project Ga0255166, IMG submission 186013) | Freshwater microbial communities from Altamaha River, Georgia, United States - Atl_Cont_RepC_8d | ecosystem: Environmental > Aquatic > Freshwater > River | place: USA: Georgia | collected...
ATGCAGATGATGCTTCAGTCACTCTCTCTGGCATACCGCTTGGAAATATATCTTCGCCAGTGCAGATATTTTCAAATCAAAGTAATAATGCTGCCACCAAACTTCGTGGTATGTTGAGAAAAAATATTAAATTTTATACTAACTTTTATTTAGAAAACTATTTTAATGATACTACCAAGTCTTTTGTTACACCAGAAGAGCTAATCCCAGCTGGAGTATTTTATTCAGACACATGGGAAGAATCAGATATTAATGAGGTATCTGTTCAACTTTACGACAATGGGCGGTACTTACAATCAACACAAGTAGCAGACTATGTATCTAATCTAAGAACAGTAATAGATGTAATATCTAACATGCTAGACCTATCTGGATTTACTGATTATGACTATGATTCTTTATATACTGTTTGTCATGATCAAAATATGCCATTAGATTTAGCGTATTTTTATGTTAACTCAAAAGATACAACTCTGGTAGATGCATTAGATCAAATATTTTTGCCATATCAAATTGGTGCATATATTGATGAGTACGGAGTTATGAAATTTTTAAGTCTTTCAGATATTCTTGGAAATACTGAAGCAGACATAAATATATCTGAAACAGATATTGTAGAGGATGGTTATACTGTTGTAAATAAAGCAAAGCCAGGAAAGATTTCTTTAAGATACCAGTCGCCTAAAATTAAGCAAACGCTTGCATTGCAAAATTTATTGTTAGAAGGTACATCTCCATCATTTATCTATACAACATCAAATGATGTGCTTTGGTCACAGCAAAACTCAGATTCAGTTGGAATGAACTATTTAAATCAAAGCATGAATGATACGCAAAATTATTTTATGCTAGATGAAAACGATCCATTGGATATTTTTCATACATATAATTTAAATACAAATGGATATGCTGCTATTGAAAATGAAATTGTTTCATTTGTGTATAAACAATATTCTCTTGAAGATCAAAGCAATAATACTGTTTTGGTAAATGTAAAAAATGATATAGAGTTAGCAGGCGAAATTGATAGATTTAATAAAAAGTATAAGGTTGGACTTCAGACAAGCGACGGTACAACAAAGTCAGAATATAATACAGTAATTAGCCCCACTGGTAAAATAACAAATGTTCAACGTGGAATGTTTGGAACTAAAGTTTCTGATCATACAGTATTAAGCCCAACTAATGCTGCAACAAAGAATATATCATGCAAAAATCTTTCTTCTTCATATAACATAACTGGAAACGGTACAACAACAACTTTAAATAATCAGTTTGATGCAGTAACACAAAACACAGGAAAAACTTTATTTTATCCAACAACAGAAAGAAGCTCTGTAACAACTGATACTGGAATTGATTATTATAGAACATATTCTGCAAAGTTTAATCTTGTTGATAATCTTCAAAGATCTTCTGGAGGAGTATTCTTTAATTTAGCACACACCGAAACATCTGCTAATGATGCCTTTTTTGTTGAACTTGTAAAATATAATACTAAGGATAGTTCTAATAACTGGAACTCTCCTGCAAAATATAATTATGCTCTTGCATTTTATAGAGTTAATGGAAACAATGCTAGTACAATGTATTATTCAGATGTTACGGCTGTAGTTAATAATATTATTAATAATTTTGAAAAAGTACTAGTTAAATCTGGGACTGGTACTGAAACAACATATACGCCAACAGTAGATGCAAGATATGCATCATTTAATCTCCGTGTGTCAACATATAAGTCTACTGGAGATGATGGAGAAAATAATTCTGTAACAAATCTATTTTCTGTATTTTTAAATAATAGAGAGATTTCTGGATGGAAACAATACTCTAACAATGCGTGGGTTCCATTAGATATTAATGAGAATACAGGTCTTCCAAAAAGAATTAGTTTTTCTCATAATATTTCTAGTGGGTCTATCTTTGGCTCTTTTATTTCTACTGATCCAGTAGCCATTGCAGGAATAACATATCCGTCACAAGCTGGAATAGCAGCTGGTGGAGTTAGAGAAATTTATGCAACACATAAACCTTTGATTGAAAGAAGTGTTAATTATTACTTCCAAGATAGAGAATTTTTAAACGGAATGATTCAAAATCAAAATATATTTTCAAAGTCTAAGTCTTATATAATGCAAACAAAGCCAGAGGTAATTGGAATTAACACCTATGATATTCAATATACAACACCAGCAGCCGTATCTGCTAACGTTCTACCAGTAGAATACTTGCTTCAATATTTTCCAGGTACTGAAGTAGTAGATCAAAAATATCTACAAAAGAAAGAAGTAGATGAATATTCTCTGTCCTATTCAACTATTTTAAATACTGGCTTTAGGGCAAAATTTGCTATAGCCAATAACACATCCCACATGGTATTTTTGAAAAAAGAACCAACAGACCTTATGCCAGTAAGTGTTGTTTTAAACCTTTGGACGCAAGAAATTATTGCGCCATCAGATCCAGAAATTATAGAAAAAATAACAGATCCAACTAACCTATCGGAATCTGTCCAGCTAGACTCTATATGGATTCAGTCTAAAGAATCTGCAAATAAGTTGGTAAATACTATAGCAAAGGGAATAGATAATTTTTCAAAAGATGTTTCATTACAAATATTTGGTAATCCATTGATTCAGGTTGGGGATGTTGTTGAAGTTAGCTATAATCTGCCAGGACTTAACCAACAGAAGTACCTGGTTCATTCTATATCTCATAGCTTTGATTCTGGGTTGTCAACCAGTATTAGCTTAAATATGATTGATAGCGGGGTAGATTACTAAGTGGCTAATGATATAATTGTAGGTAAAGGGAGATAGTATGTCTTATGTAAAAATATCAGATCCAGCAATCATAGATTTAGCTGGAATGCAACAAATTATTAGTGTTATCAATCAACATAGTGATTATTTAAATGTTCTCATCAATAGATTTGGAGTAACACAAACACCAGATTGGGAAGGGGATAGTACACAAAATGTTTATGATCCAGCCACTAGTGTTTTGGCATATGGAAAAGAAACAATAACTTCTGCAATGTCTTCTGCACTTTCAGGCGGCAAAGTATTTTATAAAATTGCTGTTGACTATAATGGTGCAACATTCTCTTCAAAACCGTTTATAACAGCAACACTAGATAATTCAGCTGGCTCTGAAAATGGTCAGTTAGATTTTATTTTATCTGTTCATAACGTTACAACTACTGGGTTTACACTAAGAGCAATGAGAACTGGAATATTTACACAAAATGGTCAACCAAAATATACAATTGACAATAATATAAAGGTAAACTGGATAGCTGTAGGGCCTAGGTAGGTTTAAAAATGGTATTGCCTAAATACAATTCGCCTTTTTCTGTGGGTAAAAGGCAAACCATGTTTATTGATCCTAATGACCCACGTATACGTGGATACAAATATGGAATAACAGCATCAAGAATTGGATCTGAAATACAGATAGTTAATGCTAATGGAATTTCTCAATCAGGTCAATTTTCATATTTAAAAAATGCAGCTCCAGGTGCTCAAATAGTTATAGATCCACCAACTCCAAAACCAGAAATAAAACCAGGAGATATCACAAATCTTTCGGCAACATGGGAAGATTTAGCTGGCGGAGCAACACTAGTAATAACTTTTGATTTTGATTTTGCAGATGAAACTAATAAATATGCATCGTCATTTCAATATGATTTAACTAATATAGGCAATACATTTACAACAAATTTAATAGAAAGTAAAATATTAAATCAGTCAGGTACATCACAAAGAATAGAGTTTTCAGAGTTAGCAAATATTAATAATTTTGGAGAATTTCAGGTTGATTTTGCTCAATTACGAGTTGCAGCCGTAGACTCATCTGGTAACGTTGGAAATTTTGCTGTACTAACTGATATTCCAGAATATACAAATAATTTACCTACACCAGTCATTACTGTTACTAGCATTTTACAGGGATACTCTGTAGACTGGAATACAGTTTCTCAATCTTTTGAATTCGTAACAATAGAAGAAGTAATTTCAGATGCTGGAACTGCACCAAGTACTGGATATGAACAGGTATATCTTGGGGTATCTAGTATTAAACCAGCTAGAGTAACTACTTCAACAACAGAGGCAAGATGGGTAAGAGCAAGATTTAATAATAAGGGAACGCTTTTTAGTCAATATTCTAATGCAGTAAAAGTAATTCCAACAAATCCAATATCTGCAGACTTAATACCACCAGCAGAAGTAGCCTCAGTATCTGGAGCATGGTCTGGAGATAATATTGTAATTAGTTATACTTTGCCAGCAACCGATGCAGGTTCTAGATTTCAAATAGGTCTAACAGCACCAAACTCTTCTGTTGGATACTTCTATGCTTTCCCATCTGGATCTTCTCTTAATCAAACATATACTATTACTAAAGCAGATTTATTTGCACAATTTGGATCTCACTACTCCTCATATACTGGAGTATTAAAAAGTATAGATGCAGCAGATAATAGAACAAGCGGTGTTGCTTTTACTATTACACAAAGAGCAAATCCACTTCTTGGAATAACTCCTACATTTACAACTACCGCATTAGTTAATGGATATAGTGTTTCATATACACTTCCAGCAGGAGCAGTTTACGCAGAGGTTTACCAAAAATATACGAGCTGGTCTGGAGTAACACCAATTGACTCATTTACTGGATCTTATGCATCAGGCGGAGCATCTGGAACTAACACTGTTACTCTTTCATCAGTTCTTGATAATGATGGCGGTACAGTAACAACAATCCCTACTGGATATATAGTAATAGGAACAGGAATACCAGAGAATACATACATAACATCAGTATCTGGAAATCAAATAACTGTAAATAATAATTTTACCTCACAAGTATCTGGCTCAGTGACAGGATATGGAATAGTATATTCTGGAACAAGTCCAGCAAATATTGCTTCAACTTTATATCAAAATACATATTTACTTATTAGGTATTACGACGATTTTGAGAATGCCTCTAGTTATTCTGCTGAACAGATTATAGTTCCACTTTCTCCAGTCACTGTTGATATCACTGGTCCAGGAAATGTTTCTCAAACTGGAATGTCAACATCTGCAGGAATTGATACAAGTGGAACACTTGGTTTTAACGGATATATTAATCTTTCTTGGGCAGCAGTTGCAGAGTCAAGTTTACGAGGGTACAGAATAAGATTTACTACAGATACATCTAGTCCAGTTTATTCTTATGTAGATTATCCAATAGATCAAGCAAATATTCCAACAGGAACATTATCATATAAGCTTCAAGGTTTAGCAGTAGGTGCAACATACAAGATAGCAATTGCAACATATGATCAATATAATAACACATCTACAGATTATATTTCATTTACAGATACAGAAATAACTGGGACACCAGCAATTACTGATTACATAACTGCTGGAAACTTTCAATTTGGTGTTGGAGTAGATCCAAGCAACACAACTGGAATTAGTGGAACAAAGCGTGGTTTATTTTTTGATGATAGTAATTATTGGTTTTTAAATGCTTCAGATAGTGCAAGATTAAAAGTTGGTGGATCGACTAGCAACTATCTGCTTTGGAATGGAACAAAATTTACAGTTGATGGAGATATTACAGCAAGAGGAGGTTCTTTTTCTGGCAACGTATCTTTAACAACATCTGGAGCATCTATATATAGTGGAGATGTTACAACAAGTCCAGGCAACTTGACTGGTGATGGATTTATATTTAATAAAGATGGTTTATTAATTCGCAAGGGTAGCAATCAGATATCTCTTGACACCACAAATGGAGCAATAACCGCTAATAATGGAAATATAGCAGACTGGGTTATTTCCGCATCTAAAATAGAAAAACTAGATCCATCTACTACAAAATATGCAGGATTATCTTCAACTGGAACATATAAGTTTTGGGCTGGTAGCACCGTGGCTGGCGGAGATACAACTCAATTTGCAGTAAATAATGCTGGAAAAGTTTGGGCACAAGATATTCAAATATCTGGCGGAAAACTGGATGTTGGTCCAGCATCACCAAACGGATTTCACGTAAACACCTCTGGACAATTAACAGCATCAAGCGTTAGTTTATCTGGAGAAATTAAGGCAACATCTGGAGAAATTAGTGGTAATTTTATAGTAAAGCCCACAGGATCAATAATTGCAGGTGCTGGAAATGTAAATAATGCTAATTCAGTAGTTATACAGGGAGCAACAGATACACAATATGGAGGGTTAGCTGCTTTTAATAGTAGCGGTGCTGCTACAACAGAAATTTTAACAAAACCAATATCAAGTGGTAGCACACCAAGAGGAAATACAATTACATCTCCGATTGATATTAACTTTTTTACAAAAGCTGCATATATTGGTGGATGGATATTTGGTTCAACAACAATGTCATCAGCAGATGGTCAATTTGTTATAGACTCAACCTCAACTACTAATGAAATAAGAATTTATGGAAGTCAAAGCGGAACAAATTATTTATTAAAAGTTGGAAAATCTGATAGCACAACAACACCATATGTAATATGGGCAGGACCAATTGCGAGCGGAGTTCTTGGAACACCAAAGTTTGCAGTAACTCAACAGGGTGTTTTAACTGCAGAAGATGCCAATATAAAAGGAACAGTATCAGTAAATAATGGAAGTATGAAATTTGGAGATAATGCTAGCGGTACTGGATTAGACGGTCTATATGTAAATTCTTCAAATTATTGGTATTCAACTGGATCATTTAGTCTTGGTGGTGGAACAATAACTGGAACATCATCAAGTACAACTATTAGTGGTGCAAATTTAATATTATCTGGAACAAGTGGTGGAGATGACGGCACAGCTGGAGATCCAACAGTAGTAAGAATTCTTAATCCATTGCCAGATGGAACACCAGCTGGTAAAATAGTAACTGGTAGAGCAATTTGGTATGGTGGAAATAATACTCCAACATCATCAATTACTTCAAGATACGCATTTAATAATACTTTTGGAGCAACACAAGGATATGTTAATGGACAACCAACATATACATCGTCTGCACCTGGATATTTTAGTACTGGCGATCTTTATATGACTTTAGTATAATGGGGAAATTATGCCAATTTTTAGATATGATAGCGATGGTTATCCAGGCACAACTACTGGTGCACCAGAGTGGAAGCCTATGTCTAATTTATATAGATGGAATGGATCTATATGGCAAAAAATAAAAAAGGTATATCGTTTTAATTCAACAATTGCAGCAAAATGGCAATTAATTTTTGAAGGCACTGATGCTCCACAACCAAAAGCTCCAGTTTCAAAAACATATGTTGGTTCTACTACTTATGGTACATTAAATTCAGAAACAGAATTTTATAGTGGAGATACTATTAGAACAACTAGAGGAGATTGGACACAAAATCCTACATCCATTAGAATAAGAGTGCAATACTCTTCTAGTGGACCAAACTCAGGATATGCTACTGCTGGTACAGCAGATAAAACATATAACTCATCATCCAGCCCAACATTAGCAAATACAACATCAGATACATATCAGTCATACACCATCCTTCCAGAAGATGCTTTATATCCATCATATTATTTTAAAGGTTTAATTCAGGCAACCAATGCAGATGGAACAACGCCTCTCGAAACTGCTGCAATTTTAGCAAGACTTGGATTCTCTATAACTAATTTTGCTAGATCATCAATAACCTCATATGGGGCTACCTTTAGTTGGAATGTAAATGGAATAACTAATGATAGCAACTATATATCAAGTCAAACATTAACAATTAGAAGAGTGTCTGACAATGTTGTTGTTAAAACAGTAGACGTAGCTCCTGGGACTAGCACCGCATATGTTAATGATTCTTCTGTTATATCGCCAAATACACAATATTATGCAAAAATTGTTATTATTGCAAGAGATAGTTGGTTTTTAACTGCAACACCAACACAAAAAATAGTAGATAATCTTTCTTTTACAACATTATCAGATCCACCAATAAACACTGTTGCCCCAACAATAGGTCCTTTAAATAATAGAGGGTATTTACCAGTTAGCACAACATTAACTGCAACACAGGGAACATGGACAAATGTTTCAGCTGGAACAACATATGAATATGATTGGTGGCTTGAAGACTCGGCATCTGGATCATTACAAAATACAGGGTATATTGGAAATACAAGAACATATACTTCAATATATGTTGGAGACTATCTTTTTGTTAGAGTAAAAGCAACTAATCCAGACGGATCGTATGCAACTGCTATATCTAGTACATATATTTTAGACCAAGCTATTGCTATAGGGTCAATTAGCCCAACATCAGTGAATCAGAACGCTTCTAATAATTTTTCTTTTAGTATAAGCCATTATCCAACAAGCTATACTATAAATTGGGGAGATGGAACATCTAATTATAGTTCTGGGAGTATTACTTCTAATACGTCTACAGTAAATGCTTCAATAGCTCATACATACACTACAGTTACTAGTTATACTTTAACTGTTACTGCTCAACCAGGAAATGTGGTTCAAAATGCAACAATAACTGTAAATGGACCAATAGATATTACACTTAATGCTAACGGCGGAACTATATCTTCAGGACCTGGGAACGGCTTAACATCATATACATATTCTGGATTTAGCGGAAGTAGTTTCACAGCTCCTTCTGCTACAAGAACACACTATTCGCTTTTTTATTGGAGATACCCACAATCTGGTGGTGATCCATATTTCTTATCACCTGGAACAAATTATACATTTGGGTCTCTTGGTTTAGAAAGCGCTAGAACATATTGGGCAATTTGGAATGCCAATACATATACAGTTACATATAATTATAATGGTGGTACTGGCACACCATCGTCAAATTCTGCTGTATACCCTGGCTCAGTAACTTTGCCAACACCAGATGCTAGAACTGGATATACATTTAATGGATGGTATACAGCATCATCTGGAGGTACATATGTTGGCACATCTGGTGGTAGCTATTCTCCAACCTCTAATATTACTTTATATGCACAATGGTCTGCAATTACGTATAGTGTAACATTTAATGCAAATGGAGGAACACTATCATCTGGCAGTGGTAATGGTCAGTCCTCATATACTTATACTGGAGTATATGGATCTACATTTACTGTTCCATCAGCTACAAGGTCTGGATATACTTTTAGTACATGGAGAAATCCACTATCTGGAGGAGACCCAGTATTTGCAACACCAGGAACAACATATACAATAACTGGAAATATTACATATTGGGCAATATGGACCGCAAATAATTTAACTGCACCTACAATAACATCAGTTTCTCAATCTACCCCAGGAGGATCTTTATCTGTTTATTTTACTGGTGGCTCTGGTCCATACTATCAAATATGGTGGCAAACATCATCTGACTATTCTGGAGTTACTGGATATGATGCAAATGGATCAAGTTCTCCAGTAACAGATACTACTGGACCTAGTGCTGGAACATGGTATGTTGCGGTTAGATCTGTTTCAGCATTAACCAATACTGGATCTGGACCATCGACAACAATATCTTCATGGAGCAGTCCAGTTCAGTTTACAGTTAGCCAAGCAACATATACAGTTACATGGAATGCTAACGGTGGAAGTGGTGGAGGAACAACAACTCAAAATGTTGGAGTATCTCATACAGCACCATCACCAGGAACAAGATCTGGATATACATTTAATGGTTATTATAATACCCCTAGCGGAGACTATACTTATGGACCAATTGCATCTGGAGGAAGCTTTAATCCACCATCAAGTATTACTATGTATGCTAGATGGACAGCGTCTGGAGGAAGCGCACCAACAACGCCAACAAATCTAGTCAACACCTATAATGGTGGCACAAGCTATACATTTAGCTGGGATGCAGTATCTGGAGCCACAAGCTATCAGATAATTCCATATCATGCTACTGATGGAACAGGTACAGGTTCCACAGCAAAATCATCTAGAAATTTTACAAGTGGATCAACATATGATAGCTCAGTAGATGGCGGAACAAGCTCAACATATGTTTCATTTGCAGTAAGAGCAACCAATGCAAACGGAAGTAGTGCGTATTCAGCAATTTATACGCCATATAGGTAAAATATGAATAATTCAGATAAAATAGAAATATTAAATGATAAAATAAATAATCTATCAAAGATTATAAATGGATTGTCCTATGGAATATTAAATATACAGTGGGATGAATCAAAGGGTATGGACCCAAGAGAACAAGATTTATCTAGTTATATCCTAAAAAAAGAGGCCCTTATAAAAGAGCTACGGGATATACAGGATAGTGATATAATATACTAGGAGGAAAAATGACAATACTAACAAACGAAGAAAAAGTCGCAATTATTAACCAACATAAAAGAACTGTTGAGTATACTAAATATGGGGTTGAACTTTCAATTTTAGAAGAAAACTCTGTAGAGTCTCCAAATCAAGAAACCCTTGATTCGTTGAATGCAAGTATTAGCGATTTAAATAGTAAGCTTGCTGTATTAGATGCAGAAATAGCTTCTTTATCATAATAAAATATTTGGGGGTATAATATGGAAAAAGCAGAATTAGTAATTACTGCTTTGCAGCAACGTATAGGTGAATTAGTTTCTAACTATGAAACACAGATTGCTATTTTAAGGGCAGAAATTACAAGTCTTATGAATCAAAAACAAGAAAAAGAACAGCAGGCTAAAGAGTATTCTCATGAGATAGCAAACAAAGTTGGAATTGAAAAACCAGAATAATGTTATGCAACAAATGTAATGGTAGAGTGTTTATAGATCGTCAATACAGCAGTGTTGACCATCTAGAAACATTCTGCATTCTTTGTGGAACAAGAAAGTTTTTTCATCCACCCGCAGAATCGGGAGAGGGAAGATGGCTACTGGCAAGGGAAAAATTGAAAGCCAAGAATACAATAACGAGCCTGTAATCCCTGGAAATAAAACAATATATTTTCTTAATGGAGACCTTGTTAGATTACATCATAGCTCTAGGTCAACTGGAATGGTAACTGTTTATAATATAACAAAAGATAGGTTAGAAACGTGTCTTCGTTCTGATTTTAGAAAAAATAGAGAAAAGGCTTTTACTGTAGCAGAAACTGCACGACTTGTCAATAGACATCGTAAATATTTTCCATCTTTAATTAAACGAGGTATTATTCCAGTTCCAACTGGTGCACAAGTCGGCGGTACAAGAGGATGGCAAATAAGAGCATATTATTCTGAATCGCAAGTGAAAGATATACGTGATATACTTGCAAGTATTCATCATGGAAGACCGAGAAAAGATAATTTAATAACAAACAATCAAACACCAACAAGCCAAGAGTTGACAAGAAAAATTGGTAATGGTATACTGGTTTATACAAAAACTGAAGATGGCAGGTTTATACCTGTTTGGGGAGAGAGCATAAATTAGCCTATGAAGGAGGCAGCAGTGGAAGAACGTAATGAAACAAAGGTATCTGTAACACTTGGATACACACTTAACTTAGGAAACTTTCAATCTTTAAGAGTTGATCTTGGAGTTGTTGATAGTGTTCGTGAAGGCGAAAATACTAACGAAGCTATGGATAGAGTATATGGCTTTGTTGAAGCAAAAGTTGTTGAAAAAGTTCAAGAAGCAAAATCTCAATTAGCTGAGGAGTAATCGTGGCAGATCGCAAAGACCGAATGGCTTTGCTCAGTCGCTACAATAAATTACATTTGCAGAGATATGAGCAAAAAGCTAATCTCAATTTAAATGTTGAACAGTGGGCTGCAGATGCCTTAATAGAATCATATGGTTTACCAGCATGTTATGATCTACTAGATTATTATTTTGATGTTGCAAGTTCTCCTGCTTGGAAATATTTTGCAAACTACGCTGATGCTATAATTGAAAAGAAAGATCAAATAGAGCAAGATAAAAAAGAAAGAGAAGAACGCAGAGCTATGGCTAGGAAGTGGTTAAGTGAGTAATTCAGAAGCAAAAGTTATTAGTGCAGTATTAGAAGATAAACAAGTACACGTTTTGCTTCAGGCCAATGTAGACGGCATACTTAGAACTCATAGTGACGTATGGAATTTTATAAAAAGATATGCCGAAACAAATGGAACAGTTCCTCCACTATCTTTAGTTGTAGAAAAATTTAGAGACTTTGCTCCAGTTGCTGGGGTAGGATCAACAAAGCATCATCTTGAAGAATTACAGGCAGATTATCTAAATGATAGTTTAAAAGATATTATTAGAAATGCTGCTACAGAAGTTCAAGGTGGTCAAGGAGTAAAAGCTCTTGAACAACTAATTACAAAAACTTCAGAATTAAAAAAGAATACTTCTGCTATTAGAGATGTTGATGCTACGGATTTAGAATCAGCATTAATATATTTTGAAAATGTTAAAGAACAACAAGCATTAGGTAAAATTGGTATTAGAACAGGACTACCAGGGTTTGACAATTACCTTCCTTCAGGAATTATGCCAGGTCAGTTGGGGATTTTCCTAGCATATCCAGGTATTGGTAAATCCTGGTTAGCACTTTATTTTGCAGTGCAAGCATGGAAGCAAGGCAAGACCCCAATGATTATAAGCTTAGAAATGTCAGAAACAGAAGTTCGCAATCGTGTCTTTGCAATTATGGGTGAAGGTTTGTGGTCACATCGTAAAATATCTAATGGCGATGTTGAGCTAGATATGATGAAAAAATGGCATGAAAATAAAATTGCTGGCAGGCCACCATTCCACATTATTTCTAATGATAGTGGTGGAGAAATTACTCCATCAGTTATTCGTGGAAAGATTGATCAATACCGCCCAGACTTTGTGGTTGTAGATTATCTACAGCTTATGTCTCCAAATCAAAAGTCTGATAATGAGACGGTACGCATGAAGAATCTTTCTCGTGAATTAAAACTTATGTCTATTAGTGAAGAGGTTCCTATTATTGCAATTTCATCTGCAACTCCAGATGATGTTACAAATATGAGCACTGTTCCAACATTGGGTCAAACTGCATGGTCAAGACAAATTGCGTACGATGCAGACTGGGTATTAGCTCTTGGTCGTGGGACCAATAGTGATATAATTGAGTGTGCGTTTAGAAAAAACCGTAACGGATTTATGGGAGACTTTTTAATACAAGTAGATTTTGATAAAGGATATTACAGATATAAAGACTACGAAGATAAAAATGCTTAAAGATATATATACAACACAACAGATACATAGAGTGTTAACAGGAGCAGGAATAGATATAGAGGCTGAATACGGAACAGACTATATTATTTTTTGCCCATATCATAATAATAATCGCACACCTGCTGGCGAAGTGTCTAAAGAATCTGGATTGTTTTTTTGTTTTGGATGTCAAACTACTAAAAATCTAACAGAGCTAATTATGCATATGACTGGTAGAACATATTTTGAGGCTATTAGATATATTAAGAGTAAAGAGATAGAAACAGATCTTGAGGCGGTAGTTAACAAGGCCTTATATGCAGCACCCGACTTTGTTCAATATGATGAATTATTGATTAGAAGATTGAATAAGCAGGCTTTAGATTCTCCTAGAGCTATGTCATATTTTGAAGGAAGAAGAATTACAAAAGAGTCTGTTGCTAAGTTTGATCTAGGATATTCAGATAAACAGGATTCTGTAGTTATTCCTATGCAATCTCCAGACGGTATGACAATAGGATTTGTTGCTAGAACAGTAGAAGGAAAAGAGTTTAAAAATACTCCAGGACTACCTAAGAGTAAAATATTATTTAATTTACATAGAGTAAAAACATCAAAAGTTGTTTATGTTGTTGAATCATCTTTTGATGCTATTAGACTAGATCAAGTAGGATTCCCAGCAGTAGCTACGTTGGGTGCTAACGTTTCATCAAGCCAGATGAAGTTGTTAGAAAAGTACTTCAACAATGTTGTACTTGTTGCAGATAATGATGAGGCTGGCTCAATTATGGCTGACCGCCTAACTGAGAAATTAGGGTCACTAATAACAATAATTAGATTAGATAAACAATATAAAGATATTGGAGATATGAATGATGATGCTATTAGACAACTTGAATACCAGTTTGACAACTCTATCATTGCTATGCTAAAATAGAAAAACTTATATAAGGAGAAAAAATGACTATAGTAAAAGGGCTTAAGAACATCAACGCATTAGTTGAAAAGCCAAAATATGAAAGCACAGGAACAAAAGTTCGTTGGGTAAAGTTAGCTGACGGACAAGCAGCAAAGATTCGTTTTGTAAACGAACTAGATTCAGATTCAGCAAATTACAATGAAGATCGTGGTCTTGCTGTTGTAGTATCTGAACACACAAACCCAAAAGACTATAAGCGTAAAGCAGCATGTACTCAAGATTCCGAGGGTCGTTGCTTTGGTTGCGAAATGGCACGGAAAGAGCCTAAGAGTGGATGGAGAGCACGTCTTCGCTTCTACACAAATGTTCTTGTTGACGATGGTACAGAAGATCCATACATTGCAGTATGGTCACAAGGTATTAGTAAGCAGTCTGCTTTTAATACAATT
>Ga0255166_1000514_pt1 | contig 13731 bp, 17 predicted proteins | sample Atl_Cont_RepC_8d_FD_186013 | JGI IMG/M metagenome (GOLD analysis project Ga0255166, IMG submission 186013) | Freshwater microbial communities from Altamaha River, Georgia, United States - Atl_Cont_RepC_8d | ecosystem: Environmental > Aquatic > Freshwater > River | place: USA: Georgia | collected...
AGTCCAAAACAATTGTCGTAGCAACCACCCCTTACTTGTTGTCATATGCTCCGATTGTTTCCGACCTCACCTTTACCCCTTCAGTAACAGTAAACGGTGGAAGCATTTCTTCTATACCAGCAGATAAGAAATTGTTAGGAGTCATGGCTGCCTAACCGCAGCCTATTTTTATGTCATTATTATCATTAGCACAAGCAGAATCAGGTTATGTAATAGCATGTAATTTTGAATCATCTGCAACTGAAGAAACACATAAAACAGGATTAAGCGTTTCTTCATCATCAAATGGAACATTAACACAAACTGCTGGCGGATTAAGTGGTAATTATTCATATGCTTTTGGCCCAAGTTCAAATGTATATCACCAATGGGGTGGATCAGCATATGCAAATAATCATATTTATGAAATAATTTTTAAGAGATCATCAGCTCCAGGTAGTTCTGCATATTTAATGAGTTCAAGAGGAACCGACACCGTTACTGGATTTGAATTATATCTTAATGGAAGTGGAGCTTTGCAAGCAGCCATTTCAAACGGATCAAGCGGTAATTATTCTTTAAGTACAACAACAAATGTATGTGATGGTAAATTCCACCACGTAGTTCTTTCATCAAGCTCACAAAATTCTGCTGGAGGCTTAAGATTATATGTAGATGGAGTTTTAGTAGCTTCTGCTAACACTTATGCAGGTGGTATAGGCGGTGGAGCAAGTGTTGCAATAGGATCAAGAATAAACTATGCTGGAGTTTTTTCAGCTTATTCACAAGCAACAATTGATTTTGCTGCATATTATAAACCATCAAGCGCTCAGTCAAATGCTTATATGGATACATTTGTTGCAAATCACTTTGCAGAAATTGCAAATTATACAAATTATGCTGGTATTGGAACAGCATCTGCGTTAATTGTAGAACCAACAATTATAAAAGATGGCGGGTACGCAGCAGATCAGGCAACAGCATCTGCTACATTTGCAGAAGCATCTTGGAACTTTGTTAATCTTCCACAAATGCTTGATACCTATATGCAAACATTGTCATTTGAGCAATGGTATAGATTTGATCAGCCTAAGAAAATCCGTAACTATGGAACTGGCGGAAATGCTGAAACAGCATGGGCATTTAACGGATCAGCTACGACAGATATTCTGGGCGGAAGACAGGGTTCAGGTGCATTAGTAATTTATGGACAACAAGGTAATACAGTTCCACTTGCATTTGGAGTTAACCAACCATACTCTACAGAAATTACAGATAATGAATTTGCAATTGGTTTTTGGTTTAAAGCAGAATCTGGATTTGGTGACAAATTAGCAGATATTATTAAATATTACAATCCATTTGGATCAGATTATTATAATTTAAGAATTAGAAATACTGGATATGTAGAATGGACAATGCAAGGAAATCAGCAAAATCAAGTTGTTCATTTAACAAATGTGGCTGATGGAAATTGGCACTTTATTCATGCAAGAGCATCTACTTCAGGTAATACAATTTCCATAAATGTTGATAATGGAACTGCCGTATCTACAACTACTAATGGAACTTGGCCATCTGTTTCTGCTTTAACTTTTGGAAATGTATTAAACTCAGGAACTAATAATAAAAAGGGTTACATTTCTCATTATTGGGTAAACGGATATAGCACAATTACCAGCACTCAAATTGGCAACATGATTACATATGCTGGTACACCAATTCAAGCTGCAACAATATTGCCAGAACCAACAGTTAAATTTACAAATGCCTATAATGATTATATTCAAGCCAATGGTTCAACAATTGAGTTTAGAATGGATGAAGCTACGGGAACACCTGTAAACTTTGGAACAATAGATTCATTGTCCATTGGTTTAAATGGATCAAATGTAAGTTATTTACAACCAACAGTAAATAGATATGCTTATAAATTTACAAATGCTAATACTTATCTACAAGGTGACTGGACTGCCGCTTCTGGTACATTTAGCACAAATGCTCAACAAACCATGGTTGTTAGATTTAAATCAAATGGCTATAAATCATTTGAACAAATTCTTGGATCTACTGGTATGTTTGGATTTCTTGGAACTGGTATTACAATAGCATTAGGTGCTAATAATGGACATATTTCTGCCAGATTAAATAAAGGATTTGGTCCAACAGATACAGAAACAATTACATGGTCAACAAACGTAGCAGATAACGAGTGGCACCTTGCGGTAGCTTGCAAGTCTGGTTCTAACTTTACATTATATGTAGATGGTAAACAAAGAGCACAAATTACTAACTCAGCAATTACACCTGCAAACTCTGGAACATGGGGTGTTGCAGCTGAAGGTAAATATAATGGAACAGGGTCAAATACTAAAGAATTATATATTGATGAATTTGCAGTATTAGCTACTGAAATTACGGCTGCAGAAGCATTTGAGATGTATCAGGCAATTTCATTAGACACAGATAATGAAATATCAGCATTAATGGTTAATCCTACATACTCAGCTGGATATGGCCCAACAATTGCAGCAGCTCCAATGATTGCAACTGCTGCAGAAGGAGCGGTATTCCCATTTGTAGTTCCATTAACTGGACAAGCATTATTCCAGCAACCTAACTTTGAGGCTACAAAGAATACAAGCAATGCTGTAACCGCATGGACAGCATCTGCATTAATGGAAGACATAACATTTTCAATTGGTGAATTTAACGGTGCTCAACACATGGAAGCAACTGCTACATTCCCACAACCACAATTATTTATTCCAGGATTCTGGTTCGACAACCCTAAGATTGCTACAGCTGAAATGGTTCAGCCAACAGTTGTTACAACTCTTGGAGCGCTAATCAAGCCACAAAGCTTAAATGCCAAGGCTATGTTTGCATTGCCTCCAGCATATTATTTAGCAAGTGATGATAAGTGGTATCAAGCACTTCTTAATGTAGATTATCAAACTCCATCAGTTGCTGGAAAGATTACATTCTTTAATACCAACGATACTATTTATGTAGGTGGAGCGTATGATGGATGGCAAGCAAGACAACCAAGTGCTGGATACAATTTAGTTAATTCTCCACTTCCAGCAGCGTATGCTGGTGTTGTTGATAATCAAGGCAGAAAAGCATTAAATATTAGAAATATTGAATTAACTTATACACCTAATGAATCATATTCAGGTGGCTGGACATTAGAAACAATGTTTAGAACCACGAAAAAGAATCAATATATCGCTACTGGATATTTATTGGGAGACACAACAAGCTCCGTATCAAGAAATAAGCGTTCTGGAATTAGACTTAAAGATGGAAAGATTGCCTTTATAAATGAAAAAGATACATCTCTTGGATATTTGAAATCTTCAGATTCTATAGCATTTACTGGATATAAAGATATTGCAGACGGAGAATGGCACCATCTCATTATTCAGCTTAGAAATGATGGTGTTGATGCAAATAATGCTCGTCTACAGGTATGGATTGATGGACAACTTGATATTCAAAGATTTGGATTACGTTCATATTCACCTAATCAAATTGGATTTAACTCAAGTGATGTTGATGCTTATTCTGATTTTGACATGTCGGCAATATCAATTAATAAGAGATCATATGTTCTTGAAAAAGAAATTCTTATTAACTATCTTGCAGCTATTGATGTTACTCCAATTGAAGTACCAGTAGCCAAGGCATCTGCAGACTTTGGAAAAGAAACAAAGGCATCTGGAAATAGAGGTAGAGCATTGATGCTTTACTTCTGGCCAACTGCTTCTGAACAGCTTAAAGGAGTATATACATATACCAACTTTACAAGCGATGAAGCTGCAAATACTCTTACAACAATGGATTATTACACATCACCACCTCAAGAATATGAAGGTTGGGACGTATTCCCAGTAGATGTTACTGGGCGCTTTGTATCAGAATTAGTAAAACCTGAAGCATATGGCGTTGAAAACATAAAGCTTACAACATTTAGCTCTTATGTTGGCCCTTGGGATGGACCTAATACAAAAACATATTTGGTAAATAGCAGAGGAACATTTGTAAATCCAGTAACAGATGCCGCAAGATATATTGATCTAATTAATGATATTGATTTATCTCAATTTGATATGATTTTCTTTAAGAACTATCCAAATGATCCTAAAGAAAAGGATGCATTTACTGGATCAGAAATTGTTGATGCATACTTTAATTTAAGAGAATCAAAATTGTTTGAAGACTTTTTAAAGAGTCTTCGTGCAGCAGTAGATACTGGTGTGTCTCTGATGGTTTCAAGTGCACAACTTGCTCTTGATCTTAAGATTGTTGACCGTGTAGAAGTTGTTCCAGCTATGGATGACAATATTGGTCAGGGTAATTATAGTGATCCATATGCGCCAACACAAATGTTTGGCATTGAAGGCGCAGTAGACCTTCCAGTACCTCCAGAATATGATGAACCACTTGGATGGGAAGATACTTGGAAGAATAACAGGACCAGAATTGTAAATACTCATCCTGGAATAACAGATTATCCTGCATTGGTTAAAACACAATTTGCGTTTTGGCGAGCAACAGACGAATTCCGTTGGGGTGCACCAGATAGACCATTTGCAAGATATGAACATAAAAATGCTCTTGCCGTTGGTGATGAATTTGTAATTTCAACAACTGGAGGAGATGGTAATAAATCTACTACATATTTAGCTACTCCATTTGAAAATGTAAAGGCTGGAAAGATTATTACAGCATTTGCCAATACAGTTCGTAGAGGATTAGATTTAATTGACAATCCTTATAAGAATTATGCACAATCTATTATCCTTGAGCCAGGAGATGTTCTTGATGGGCGTCAGGTTGGTGGAAAGATTTATGTAAACTTTACTGAAGAAATTAATAAGGTTACAGAAACTGGTTCTATTGAACTTACAAGCGATTACTGGGTAAATTATGCATATGAAAATGGAGCAATTGATATTGCTGCAAGAAATGATCTTTTACAACAAGACTTTGTTCAAACTGAGACTCCATATTGGTCATTAAACGGTATGCATATTTTACAACAAGCTGGCGCACAATATGAACTTGATACAGACTTTGAAAAACCTGGTGTTCAAAAGAAGGCAGTAAAGACTAGAAAGATTAATAAAGCTGGTGGACTGTCATTCACTTCAGTACCAACTGGCGGAGTATTCTTCTCCAGCACATATGCATGGCAATATCCAATGATCAATTTTGAAGTGCCATCAATGCCTACAAGAGGATTCCGCTGGTTGTCTAATAGAGAAGTTCTAGAAGGAACAGTTATCCGCCCAGTATCTATGGATGCTACAGCACAAATGCCAAATGCATTAGCTGTCCCAGATAAGGGAGCTTCATTTAGAACACAATCAATGGTTGCTGCTGGATACTTACCAGAAACACAATTTAGTTCAGGCACACGTACAATTCCTGTACTTCCTATGACTGCAAATGCTACAATTGTAAAGCCAGGGTCAACAATTGGAGTAACGCCAATGACTGCAACTACTGGAATGTTTATAAATAATAGAGCAATTGTTGCTGCAGAAGATCAGGTAATACTATACTTGATGCACGTAGACCCAATACTATACATAAGAGAGGACGTAATCAAATGATTAGTCAATACTGGATAAACCAGATCCCTGCTAGGCCTCTTTCGATTCAAGTAAAGGACCAGGATGGAAACAATGTTAACCTCTCTCCTTATACTACAATCGCAGCGGTTCTATTAGGATCAAGAAATGAAGAAATAAGCTTAACAGGCTCAACACTTAACACAAGCGGAAAAGAATATGGAACCATCATATTTGAATGGCCAACAGATCGTAGTCTTTTTGAATACCCTGGAGACTATGTTTTCCAGCTTAAATTGAGCGGAACAGGAAAATTAGATTTCACAACAACTCATACACTAAGAGTTCGTGAATTAGGAAGGAGATTTAGATAATGTTTAGTACTGTTAATAGCGTAAAAGAATATACTGGATACGATGTAACAATGCCATTAATTGCAAGAGCTCAGGCAATTGTAGAAATTTATATTGGTAGAGATGAAGTAGATATTGAATCTGCATCTGATTTAATTTTGCTTGATAAAATTACTTCATATCAAACAGCTTATATGCTTGAAAATGAAGATGTTGTTTTTAAACAAGCAGCATTAACAAGTCAAGGCCAAACAGATGCAATTGTTAACTTTGATACTAGAATGATGTCACCATTTATGTCACCATTAGCAATAATTGCTGCTAATGGACTTTCATGGAATAGATCCAGAAGCTACAGAACTGGCAAAATATTTCAATGGCCGACACGCATGGACTGGAGAACTCTATAATGTTGTTTGACACACTCAGAAGAGCCAAATATAATTATACTGCAGACTATTATGGCTATAGAAGAGTAACTTCTGCGGACGGAACAGTAACAGAAAATATTTATGAAACAATTCCAAGTCCAATCATACTTGCATTAAGTACAACATTTATAGGAGATATAGTTATATTAACTAATTCTAAATTACAAAAAGCTGGTTATTTGGCCAACATAAGAGATAGAAATGGAAATGAAATTTATGATGAAGGTCAGTGGGAAATCAAATCCACACAGCCAGTAGTCAATGCTTTAGGTTTTGTAGAAGGATATAAATATAAAGCAAAAATTATTTCTGGTGATGTTTAATGGCTAGAGGACGTTTTAGATTTGCTGTAAGATATATAGGAAGACAAGTATTTGGTTCAAAACGTCTGAATAGAAGATCAAACGGCAGAAGAGATGGGTATGACAGTTTATTTGATGCCGCAAAAGATATTAATAATGCCCGTGGTGGATATTTAGATGATAATCTTTGGGAAGAAGCTTATACTGATGTAATTGATTCACAAAAAGATAAAGCTGGAAATGCAGGACAAGAAACACTTTTAGGTGATGATTATTTTGCTAATCATGCAAAAGATTATTGCAGAACAAATGGAAAAGATTATAATCCAGAAGATTTTATTTCTTATGTTCAAAATCATTTAGGCGATGAGTATTATAATGCAATAAGTGAAATTACAGAAGAGTGCGCTAATGAATTGTATGAAGCGTGGGATCAATCATATGCTGGAGATAACATCGGCGAAAAGATGTTTGGTGATTATACTCCAAAGAATAACAGAGTGTATGGCAGCACTGCTGGTGCAGCTGCTGCATATAGAGCGGCAGCTATTAGAAATGGATACAAAGCTCCGACTTCAGCGGCAAACAGACAATTTAATTCAGAAAAAAATAGACAGTCTCTTATTTCAAGATTTGGAACTGGACCTACAAAGGCATGGAAATCTGGTGATAGCATCCGAAATAATCCTGGATATAGTGCATACAGACAAGCTGCTCTTAGAAATGGAAAAACATTAAGGCCATGACACAGACACAAGCAATATTAGGTATAGTTGTGTCCGTTATGTCCGTTTTAGCAGGATTTACGGCATTCGTTAAATGGCTTGTTAAACATTATTTATACGAACTTAGACCTAATGGTGGTGGATCAATGAAAGATCAGATTAATAGACTTGAACAACGCATTGACCACATCTTTGAAATAATATCCCAAAAATAGTTTGACACAATAAGTCTGTTATAGTATACTTATGCTATTCCTAGAGAGGGGATAGTAATGGACTATATGTCATATATAAGAGCAATTCGCTCTTCAGACTTACCAAGTAATGCCAGGCTGACAGCTATAATAATAGCATCTCATTTTGATTTTTCAAAGGGTGATCCAGCCTTTCCAAGTAATAAATTATTAGCCAAAGAAACAGGCTTAAGTATTTCTACCATTGTTAGAGCTAAGAGGGTATTGTCAGAGAGAGCATACCTATACTCACAGATGCGATGGGATAACTCATGTGAATACACCCCTATGCTCCCTGAGAGCAGACCCTATAGTCATGGTGAGAAACTAAATACACATATAAATACACATATAAATACAAATATAAATACACATAGAAATATGAAGGATTCTAACGAATCCTTGGTTATAAATAATATAAATGTTCAGCCAGAGGATATTCTGGTATTAGAAGAACAAAGTTCCGCCGCCGCCCGAATTATTGAGGAGGATTGGTTGTCATGGTAGAACAAGAAGGCGCAATTTATTGGTGTGATGATTGTGATGAATTTATTAGATACGATAAAGTCTGTGCAAATTGCAACAGCAAAGGATCAGTAGTAGGATGGATGAAAACAAATGAAGAAGTGTAGTGGATGTAAAGTAGAAAAAGCAGTAACAGAATTTAATTTAGATAAACAATCTAAAGATGGCTTTCAGGCATACTGTAAAGCTTGTCACAAGGCCCATCATAAGGCCTACAGGGAGGCTATAAAGGCCGAAAAGGCAACGGTGTATGTAACTAGTAAGGTCTGCCTAGATTGTGGCCTAGAAAAGCCTCGTAGCCAGTTTGGTGTAAAAAACAATGTTAAGGATAAATTAAATTCTTATTGCAAGCCGTGTTGGAGACAAAGATCAGTTATAGCGTTAAGGAAATTCAATGAGAAGAAGAAAAAATGACACATATGATGCGACGGGCAGAACAGGAAAAGAAGCAGCCGTTATAAGATCATTCTGGTGTGACTACACAATGGAACAGGTTAAGCAAATGTCGCAGGAAGAGTTAGATAAATCCATTAGTGATTCTTTAGATAGATATGCAGCAGAAAGAATGAAGATGGACAAAAGATGGGACTGGCCAATTCCTCAAGGATGGTCCTTAATAAAGAGAAACAAAAAGTCTCTTGACAAGAAAGACAAAAATATAATATAATTATCTTATTCATTACTTCCCTTACTAGGTTATGAATATATATATAGACTGACAACCCCACAAACCAATTAAGGAAGTCAGTCAGGGGTCCAGGGTTCGGCCAATTGTCCCTGGGCCCCTTCTCTTATTATTAAGGTATAATAGTACTATAATGCAAGGATGTATTATCTAGTGAGACATCGTGGAGATTTCAGAGATTTCGTGAGTGTACAGGCAGATAACGAGATGAGACTATACCCATATGCCAAAGATCTATACTATAGACCAGATGGCAATTTGATTATGACAATCGAAATATATGACGACGAAAACACATACGAAAAGACTTTTGGGTTTATGACAAGCGGTCCACTAAAGGAATTCCTAGATCAACTATGGGATCAGGATGGAGAAAATGGGGCGGGATGGCTAGAATAATAATAGACACCAATAAACACGGAATAAGAAGAGAAACCAATCTAGATGCCCTATATAAAGCAAAGATTAAAAAAGATCAAAAGAAGAAAGCTTGGCTAGAAAAGAAAAACAAAACTAAATAGTTTTATTATATATATAACGAGTCTATCAAATGAGGGCCCGTAATGTCAAATTAACGGTAAACGGATATATATATAAGTCGATTTGTCGACATTTGGAGGAATTAAATGGGATATCCCACATTTACAGAAGAACAAATTAGCACATTTATAGAGACGGCTAATGAAATGGGCATTGGTCCAGCTATGAGATATTTAGGATATCCTAAGTCATATCATACATCTAAGAAGTTCTATACACAAAGAAATCTAGATATGCCTACAGCTAATACATTAGCATCAATGTCAAAACAATTAGACATCTTCTATAATGATAAAGAGAAGGTCCTTGCAGCACAGGCTGTTATAGACAGGGCGGTAGAGAAACTATACGAAGAAGACCTATTGGCAGATGATATAAACAAACTATCTAATAGCATACATAAGGCTATACAAACAATTAATCTAATAGAAGGTAAATCAACTAACATTAATGAACAAAGAAATAAAGATGGATCTGATTTGGCTATAATAGATATATTAAATGAAGCCAAAATGAGATCTAAATCTATTAAAGAATCATTACATGCAAATATATCTCAGAATGTGGACCACCCACTTGACAAATAAATTTATTTTTATTATTTTTGCATACGTAAATAAATTTGGACAGTAAAAATGAATAGTATAACAAACTATCTTGATGACATTAATCCAAAATTATTATCAATTCCAGAAGGCAGGCGGGAACTTACTAAATATGACCCTATGCTTTTTGCTTTGATCTATTTGCCACATCATTTGAAGAATGGCAATGATGAATTAACGTTATCTGAATTCCACTGGGATCTGGCTGAATATGGCAAGACTTGGATAAATAAACCAACTGAACCTAAATCAAATAGAGATGCTTTTATAGCCCCCCGTGAATGTGGTAAATCTACATGGATATTTCTTATATTACCTATGTGGGCTGCCGCCCATGGTCATGTTAAGTTTATTGCTGCATTTTCAGATGCTGCTTCTCAGGCTGAGACGCACTTAATGACATTTAAGAATGAACTGGAGACAAATGAATATCTCAAATCAGATTATCAAGAACTATGCACACCTAAAGCTGTCGCTTCAACTGGGCGTTCCCTTGCATCAAACTCTTGGCGTATTATTCAAGCAAATGATTTTATCTTTGACGCTAATGGTATTGATACTAACTCATTGGGTAAAAAGGTCTTTGGTCAACGCCCTGACCTTATTATTCTTGATGATATTGAGAAGGGTGAAAAGAATTACTCTGAATATCAAGCTGGCAAGCAAATGAATACTGTATTTGATGATATTGCTCCTATGAATATTTATGCCAGAATGATTATTGTTGGTACCACCACCATGCCTAATTCAATTATGGATCAATTTAGAAAGTATTCACAGGGAGATAGAGATCAGGCTTTATCATGGATTACAGACCAGAATGTACGTGTCCACTACTATCCAGCCATCCTATCTAATGATGATGGCTCAGAACGCTCTGTATGGCCTGAGAAATGGTCTTTAGAATGGCTTCAAAGCCAAAGACATCTAAGAGATTTTGCTAAAAACTATATGAACCGTCCTGTAAATACAGATGGTAACTTCTGGACATTTGAAGATATTATTATTGGAGAATCAGAGTTTGGAAATACAATCATTTCTATTGACCCAGCTGTGACTAAAACAAAGATTTCTGACTATACAGGTATTGCTGTATTGAGCAGAGGAGAAGATGACAATATTTATGTAAGAGATGCTTTTCAGCTGAAAGTATCTCCTTCTGAATTGTCAGAACGGGTAGCCGCATTGGTGGAGCTATATGATCCTGGAGTCATATATGTTGAAACAAACCAAGGTGGAGACCTATGGCAAGACGTATTTAAGGATATTCCTGTAAAATATAGATCTATAAAGCAATCAGTATCAAAGCAAATACGTGCTGGTAAAGCTTTAAACTTCTATCAACAGGGAAAAGTAAGGCATACTGCACACTTTCCAGCGCTTGAGGAACAAATGTTTTCGTTTCCAAAGGTGTCTCATGATGACGTTCTTGATGCTGTAACATCTGGTGTTCTATATTTTCTAGATAATAAGGCACCAAAAGTATTTGCAAAGCAGTTAAATTACTTAAGGAGATAATATGTCAGACATTAAAATAGCCCTTGAGAATATTTTGACCAAAAGAGAAGGTTATCAGAAAGCTGAAGCCTACTATGAAGGTGTAAATGGCGAAGTATTCGCTAATCAACGCTGGTTCAAGGTATTTCGATATGAGGGAAGCGATTTTAGATTCAATTTTAGCAAGACAGTTGTAGATTCAGTTCTCAACCGCCTTGAAATCAAGCAAATCCTGGCTGGAACAGAACAAGCAATGACTTACATTGATGAAATCTGGAATCAAACAGATCTAAAGCTTGATATTAATGAAATTCACCGTAATGCTCTTGTATTTGGTGATTCATATGCAATTGTATGGCCAGATGAAACTGGAACATTAGCAATTGATTACAACTCACCTATGAGCACAACCATTATCTATAGCCAAGATAATCCTCGTCAGAAGGAATTTGCGGCTAAGATTTGGCAAGTATTGGATGGAAATACAAAGCTTATTAAACTAAACATGTATTATCCAGATCGTATTGAGAAGTATATGGGATATGGCGATATTGATACAATTACCAATAACATAAACCTCTCATTGATGGAAACAATTCCAAATCCATGGGGAGAAATTCCTGTATTCCACTTCCGCACACATAAACCATTCGGAAGACCAGAACATGCTGATGCATATGGTCCACAGGATGCAATTAACAAGTTAATCTCAACTCACATGTTCACCGTTGATTATCAAGGTGCTCCACAGCGCTATGCATTATCAAATGGCGGTAGTTCATCTGAATTAGATGATTTCTCAGAGGATGATACAGCTAGAGAGAACATTGGTGCCCTACAAAATGGCCCAGGTGAACTTTGGTATTTACAAGGAGTCTCATCTGTTGGACAATTCCCAGCAGCTGATCCAGCAATATTTACAGAACCAGTAATGGAATATGTAAATGCGATGGCATCAATTACATCAACTCCAAATCATTATTTCTTGAAGGGCTCAAACATTCCTTCAGGCCAAGCACTTCGTGTAGCTGAAGCACCTTTATTCAAGAAGGTACAAAATCGTCAGCTTGCATTTGGTTCAACCTGGAGAGACTTATTTAAGTTCATGTTCAAGATTGAAAACATTCCTGCAGACGTAGAAGTTAAGTGGGAAAATGCAGAGTCAATTGACTCATTAGATAATTGGGATATCGCAGTTCGCAAGAAGTCTGTAGGTGTAGGATTACGCCAGATTCTTCTTGAGGCAGGATATGATCCAGAAATCGCAGATGCAGTTGTGGCAGAATCCATGAATCAACAAGGATTACAAGCAAATCCAACATCTGAAGTAATAAATGCACATAACTATGCGCTTGAACAAGCTGCCATAGAAAGAGCCACTGTCCTAGATCAGGAACAGGGCGATATAGAACCTTAATTGGACGATTAGGAGAAATAAATGGAAAATGAACTCGTAGAAGGTACGTCTACAGAGATCAAAGACCCAGCGGCAGTATTAGCTGCTCTGGACCGTGCAAAAAATGACGCTAAGCGTTTTAGAATGGAAAAGGAAGCGATAGAAGCAGAAATTGCGGCTACAAAAGAAAAGGCTAACCTTATTCAGACTAAACTTAAGAATGACAAGATAATTAGACAACTTCTTGAAAATGGAGTTCCTAATGCTGATAAATTACTTAAGTATATTAAGACATCGGAAATTAATTTGACTGATGACTTTGAAATCGAAGGATTGGAAGCTCAATTAGAGGCCCTTAAAACGGACTTCCCTGAATTATTTGATCCTAAGAAAATTGTTGGAGGTAAAGCTGATTCTGGAGTAGCCAATACAATTGATGCTCCTATGTCTGCCACCGAATTACAAGCAAAATATGTACTTGGAAAGTGATATAGTGTATAATATATATGTGCAAGCTAGATGGACGTTTAGGCTTGCAGACAGAAATATTTGGACGAATATTAATTCTCAAGCTAACAAAATCTAACTTATAAAAGGATAAAACTATTATGGCAAGAACAGAACTTACTGTCGCTAATGGTTACATAATCGAAGAGCACAGCTCAAACGTTGTTCAGGCTGCATTGCAGAATTCTGCAGTTGAAAGCCAAGCACGTCGTGAGCCAATGGCAACTTCTGTGAAGCGTGTTCCACGTTTCGTTGGAGATGCTCCAGCAGTTTATGCTGAAGGTGCAACAATCGGTGAATCATCTGTAACAATTGACGACATCACCCTAACAGCTCGTAAGTGGGCTAAGATTATGCACATCTCAGAAGAG
>Ga0255166_1000520_pt1 | contig 13618 bp, 10 predicted proteins | sample Atl_Cont_RepC_8d_FD_186013 | JGI IMG/M metagenome (GOLD analysis project Ga0255166, IMG submission 186013) | Freshwater microbial communities from Altamaha River, Georgia, United States - Atl_Cont_RepC_8d | ecosystem: Environmental > Aquatic > Freshwater > River | place: USA: Georgia | collected...
CTTTTTTGGCCATCTCTACAACTTTAAGGGTGCGCCAAATACCTCCCATATACATAACATCCGGTTGTAAAACATCAACTGCACGCATATCAATCATTCTTTGCCAAGTTGATAGATCCCAATCTTGTTCGCCACCAGTAACATCAATTTCTAGAGCATCTGTTACTTCTTTAGTTTCTGCCAACTCCCAGTATTTACATGGTTCTTCAAAGTGCGAGATACCTTCAGCTTGTAGAAGTTTGCCAACTTCAATTGCTCGTTTAGGAGAGAAACCAGAGTTACCGTCGACCAACTTTGAAATTCCATCGCCAAGTGCTCTAGAAACTACCGGTACAACTTCCTCGGTTCGGCCTGGCCATTCATCAATATCATTTCCGCACTCAGCGCCAACCCGCCACTTAAATGCATCAAATCCATACTTGTCACGCAGCTCTACAAATCTCTTTGCTTCATCTTGTGGAGTAATATCGCGTTTCATTGATGATGCATATGTGCGTAAAGCTTTTGCTTTGCCACCTAATAATTCAACAACCGGTTTGTCTTGCGCTTTACCTTGCAAATCCCAAAGCGCAGTATCAAGACCTGCATTGGCTCGGCAGCGGTAACTTCCTGGAAATTTATGTTCTTTAGCTTCTACTCTATTAATTAGAAATCCAATGTCGTCTGCAGATTGACCTAATACCCAAGGAGCTACTTGGCGATGTAAAACTTGTGCAGTGATATCAGCGTTATACGTAGATGTTTGGCCCCATCCTTCAAGACCTTCATCAGTAGTTACCTTTACAAAGCAGACAAATTCATCTGTATAACTCTCTATCGAGGTTATCTTGCCGAAATTCATATTACTTTACGAATACTGCAAATTTATCTGCACTGACATCAACAGCAGTGCCTGGTAGTAGCCCTGATGCATCTTGGGATTCCATCTGTGCATTAATTCTGCTGCCATCTGGCAAGTTGACCATTACTCGGCAAATCGAACCTAGGAATGAAGTTGCAACTACGCGACCATCGCCGCTCTTGCTCGCTTTTACGGTTAATGATTCTGGGCGAATAAGAGCAACACCTTCACCAGATGTTATTGATCCTGGAAGAGTACTTAGTTCGGTACCAAATGCACTGAATTTTCCGTTAGAGACTTTTACCTTCACTTGGTTGGTAAGTCCTACGAATTCGGCTACGAATGAAGTTGCAGGTCGATCATAAAGTTCGGCCGGCGATGCAATTTGCTCAAGTAATCCGTTGCGCATAACACCAACTCGATCAGCAATACCTAGCGCTTCTTCTTGGTCGTGAGTTACGAACAATGTGGTGGTGCCAAGCTCTAATTGAATACGACGAATTTCATCTCGCAGCTGGGTGCGCACCTTTGCATCGAGCGCCGATAGTGGTTCATCAAGCAGCAAAACTTGCGGCGAAATAGCTAATGCGCGTGCCAGCGCAATACGTTGTTGCTGTCCACCAGACATTTGATGTGGGTAATGATTTGAATGGGTTGATAGACCAACTAATTCGAGTAGTTCACCTGAACGATCAGCGCGCTTATCAGAAGCTGTTTTGTGCGCCTTTAACTTCAAACCATATTCAACGTTTTCACGCGCTGTCATATGCGGAAAGAGTGAATAAGCCTGGAAAACCATGCCCATGTTGCGCTTATTTGGCGCAGTGTATGTAATGTCTTTTCCATCAACAATGATTTGGCCGCGATCTAACTCTTGCAATCCAGCAAGAGCGCGTAAAGCTGTGGTCTTACCGCAACCTGAAGGTCCAAGTAGCGCAACAAACTCACCTTTGGAGATATCTAGAGTTAATCCATCAAGCGCTTTAACAGGGCCAAAGTGCTTAGCGATATCAACCAATTGCACATATGCAGAGCTCACTACATTTCCTTTCGATTACGCAACATCAACGTCAAGAACTTCTTTTTGACGCTTCTTCTGTGGGATTGCTAATAACAAAATCAAAACAAATAAAATCGAAGCTAATGAAACTGCAACTGCGACATTTCCACTAGTGCGTCCAATCTGAGCAATAACGACTTGGAAAGTCTTGTAATTAAGTAGATTAGAAATAGTAAATTCGCCAAGCACGAGCGCAATTGCAATAAATGACCCATTTAAAATACCGGTGCGAAGAGTTGGCATGATTACACCCGCCATCATTCTGGTTGTTGAGGCGCCTAAGGTGCGAGCTGCCTCTGCCAAAGTATGGATATCTGCCGCATCCAGCGCAGCCGATAGCGCTCGATAGGTGTAAGGAAGAATCAACATCGAATAAACCAAAGATAATGAGATTGGTGATTCTGTGATGTTAATTGATATCCATCGGTATAGCGGAGCAATACCAACCACAATCACAATGGCTGGAATAGCCAAAGGTATTAAACAAATTAATTCAACTAACCTCTTCAATTTAGGAAGTTTTAGATGCACCCAAACCACGGTTGGCACTATCAAAACCAAAATTAAAAACATCACAATCACAGCAGTAATAAGGGATCTAAAGACTGCAATTGCTAAATCAGGTTGGCTTGGAATTACTTTCCACGCATCTAAAGTTCGACCCTTTTGAAAAAAGGCAAATGGCTTGGTTGAGAAATCCATCATCGAATAAAGAGGAAGCAATAAATAAAAGCCTACGATTCCGATAATCGTGTATCGCCACAATTTTACTTTCCAAGTTGGTTTCATCGTGCCGACTCCCAACGACTTACACGGCGACGAATCTGTGCATATAACGCCATCACAATAATCACCACTATAACCATCGCGAGCGAAAGTGCTTTAGCAGTTTGTGGGTTTGCATTACCCACTTCACTTGAAAGCGCATTGCCAATCTGAAGTGGGGTTAAAAAGTCAGAGAGATTAACCAAGGTTGCGGCTGTTGCATAAGCTGAAAATGAATTAACAAATAAGAGCAACATCGCGCCAAAGAAAGATGGAGTCAGAACTGGAATGCCAACGCTTCTCCAATATTCAAGTGGGCTACCGCCAAGAGAGTCAGATGCTTCGCGCCATTGCGGTTTCATGTTTTCAATTGTTGGCAAAAAGACCAAAACCATCAATGGAATTTGGAAAAATGTGTAAACAACCGCTAGGCCGTTAATTGTGTAGAGCCATGATGATTGAGCTAAGAATGAATCAGGCGCTAACTTCACAAATATTGAAGAGACTACGCCGTTAAAACCAAAAGTTGCCAAAAATGCGAAGGTGAGCATAACGCCACCAAACTGCGCCAACACTGATGAAATGGCAACAGTAATCTTGTAGAAACGGCCGCCAGGTTTTCCTGAAACTAAAGCCCATGCAAATAATCCGCCAAGGATTGCGCCAAGCACCGCAGTTTTAAATGAAATCTCTAATGAGTTATAAAACGCTTTACGAACAATAGGTGATGCTAAGAGTTCATCAATTTTAGCGGTATCAAACTCTCCGGCTTCATTGCGGAAAGCTCCGGTAATCACGCTATATGTTGGATAAATTAAAAATATTCCGGTGAAAATAAAAAAAGGAACTACTCCTAAATATGCGCTGCGTTTGCGCCAATACCGAGAACCGGCACCACCTGTGGTGGTGCCGGTTCCCTGATATTGAGTACTAGCCATCTAAGAAATTATTTCTTAGTTGGTTCCTACAGCAGCAGCCCATGCTGTCTTTAGATATTCACGAGCCTTTGTAGATTGATCACTAGTTGCCTTCAATGGTGCAACCTTGCTCTTACCAATTGCAGCAAGTCCTGCAGCTGGTGCACGCTTGGTCTTAACCATCCAGATCCAAAGTGTTGGTGTAGCTCCACCAACAGCCCAGATTCCTGCGCCTTCTTCACCTAGTGTGTATTCCATCCATAGACGAGCACATGCTGGATGTGGCGCCCATGCTGAAATTGCTGAGTTATATGTTGAACCAAGTGATGCTGGGGTGAACATCTTCCAGGTCTTGCCAGCCTTAGCAAATTCCTTTGCAATGCCAGCTGAGATATAACCATTATCCATAACCACAGGAGTTTGACCTGAAGCGATGGTTGCCTGTGTTGGGTTAACGTTGATGTAGTTACCAACAGCCTTTAGCTTCTTGAACCAAGCAACCGCTGGAGAGATATCATCAAGAGTTCCACCTAGAGCTAGGTTAACCATGAAGATTGAGTTAAGACCAGCTGATGAACCTTGTGGATCACCGTTAATTGTTACTTTGCCCTTGAATACTGGCTTCATTAGATCATCAAGCTTTGTGATTGTTCCTAGTGATCCGTCATAACCAATTGTCATGGTACCTGTGTAATTTGGTGTGTACTCTGCAGATGGTACTTCTGCTGAACCTAAATTGTTCTGCCAGTTACGTACCTTGTAAGGAGCAAATGTTCCTGTTCCAAGATACTTAGCTGCAACTGCAAGACCAATATCAAATACGTCTGGAGAACGGTTGGTTCCCTTTAGGCGATTTGCTGCATCGATTTCATCTTGTGATGAACCCTCTGGATCAGCCTCATCGACCTTTACGCCGTACTTCTTCTTAAATCCTTCAATCATGTCACCGTAGTTTGCCCAGTAATGTGGCAATGCGATGACGTTTAGTTGACCTTCCTTCTTGCACTCTGCTGCTAATCCTGCAATACCGCCAGCCTGTGAAGCGCTGGTAGCTGTTGCGAATTTGCTAGCCGCAGTAGCAGAAGTCAGTGTCGGAACCACAAGAGCTACTGAAACTGTTGCAACAACAGCCACTTTAGCTAGCTTTGAAAACTTCACTGTTTTCTCCTTATTTGTTTGTTTTTAGTGGGGTGGATATTTAATTGTTACCCGCTTCCTGAAAAATCACGTGAAATTTTCAGAACGCAGGAATCTTTGCTTAGGATGAATGGTCAGTCAAACACCAAAACGTTTCTGGCCCCCTCGCCTGCCCTCAATCGCTTGACGGCATCATTAAGACCCTCTAAACCTATTCGCTCACTGATGAGTTCGTCTAGGAATAGTTCACCATTTAGATAACTTTTTACTAACGAAATGACATCTTTTTGAAGGTTTGCTGAGCCGAAATAGCAACCTTTTATAGATTGTTCATTGACAAATGGCCCGGCATCGATGGTTAGTTGCGCTCCATTTTTAAGGAGTCCAACGAGGGTCAATTGGCCTTGTACCCCCGTGGCAAGCCATGCCTGAGAGATTGTGGCTTCTCGCCCTGAGGCATCAAAAACATAATCTGCTCCGCCACAAACAGACTTCACAAAGGCAACTGGATCTTCCTTGGCAGCGTTAACCGTATGAGTGGCGCCAACTTTCTTAGCAATCTCTAACTTTTCATCACTTACATCAACCGCGATTATGGTTTTGGCGCCAATAATTCTTGCACCTTGAATGCTATTTAAACCAACTCCACCGCAACCAAATACTGCAACTGAAGAGCCAGGTTGTACTTTCGCAGTATTAACAACAGCACCATAGCCAGTTAAAACCGCGCAACTTAAAAGTGCGGCGCGATCTAGTGGCATCTCTTTTGGAATCACAACCGCACCAGATGCTGGAACCACTGCATATTCTGCAAATGAAGCTACACATAAAAATTGATTTAATTTAGAACCCTTTTCGGATAAACGACTGGTTTTATCAAATAACCCGCCAACACTCATAGCATCTCCGGCAGTAGCGCAGTAATTTGGGATGCCTCGTTTACACCAATCACATTCACCGCAATTTGGAACAATGGACATCACAACATGATCGCCAACTGAAATACCTGAAACATTTGGGCCAACTTCAGCGACTACACCTGCGGCCTCATGGCCAATTACTGCTGGAAAGGGAACCAGCTTTCGCTTGCCATCAATTGCATTTAAATCGCTGGCACAAAGACCACTTGCTGCAACTTTTACGAGAATTTCACCAGATTTAGGTTTGTCGATATCAACTTCTGCAATTCGGAAATCTTTTCCTACTTCATCAAGTACTGCAGCTTTGATTTTCACGCCTAAACCTCTCGCCTTCCCTCGTTGGAATGGAGTGAAAGTACACCTGGTTCGTATCGCGCGAAAGGTTTTTTGATGAATTTTCGCTGGTTTTGAGTTAAATTTTCCCCACAAATGAAACGGTGGTTCACATGGCGCAACGAGTTCAATCGGTAGAAAGAGCACTTAGTTTGCTCGATGCCTTAGCTAGCTACTCTGCGCCACCGACCATTCCAGAATTAGCAAAAGCCGCAAAAGTAAATCGTGCGACTGCTTGGCGATTAATGAATACTTTAGTTCATTTTGATTTGGCTGAAAGAAATGAAGTTACCGGAACTTACAAAGTTGGCCCCGGTGCGCTCAGGCTTGCTGCAGCCACAGATAATTCAAGTTTTGTTAGAAAAGCAAGACCGCTCCTTGAGAAAGTTGCCAAACGAACTGGTGGCAGCGCATTTTTAGAAATTGCAACACGAGGCGACCTTGTAGTCATGGATCAAGTCAGATCTGATTCTCCAATTCAAGTGGACTTAGCTGGAATGGTGGTCCCGCTTCATTGTGGTTCGGTTGGAAAATTGTATTTATCGAATTTAAGTGATGAAGAGTTAAATGAATATCTGAAACAAAAACTGGCAGCCCCAACCAGATTCACTATCACCAAACCGCAACTATTGCGTAAAGAGATTTTGGAAGCACGAGTAACTGGTGTGGCAATTAACTATAAAGAGCATCGTGAAGAATGGTGTGGCATCTCTGCAGCTATCAAAGATCGTGCTGGTCGAACTATTGCTTATTTAAACGTTACCTTGCCGACTTTCAATAATTCAAAGGAAAAAGTTAAATCCTTAGCTCCAACTCTTTTAAATGCAGCTGATGAAATTTCCAGCTTATTTAATAAAGCTGGTTATTAATCCATCTTCTCGTAAGCTGGCAAAGTTAAAAAATCTAAGTATTGCTCATCTAAAGCGCAAGCAATAAATGTTTCTTTAGCTGCGGCATATTTGGAAGGGTTATCAAGCTTTACCACCTCTTCTTCGGTGAGCTCTCGGACTAGCTCCTTGGTGATTTTTCGGCCATCTTCTAGCGTAATTTCGTTATAAATCCACTGCCAGATCTGACTCCTGGAAATCTCAGCAGTGGCCGCATCCTCCATTAAATTGAAAATTGCCACCGCGCCAACTCCGCGCAGCCAGCTCTCTAAATATTGAATCGAAACACTTATATTATTTCTAAGTCCAGCTTCTGTTACTACCCCTGGGGTTGCTTTGACGTTCAATAAATCAGCAGCGCTTACTTGGCTCTGTACCTTTTTCTTATCAATTTGATTTGGCTTAGCACCTAGGACTTTATCGAATTCGTTACGACAAAGTTCGACCATTCCTGGATGAGCCACCCATGAGCCATCAAATCCATCATTTGCCTCGCGAGATTTATCTGCTTGTACTTTAGCGAATGCAATTTCGTTAATAGATGGATCTGAACTTGGAATGAAAGCTGCCATACCGCCGATTGCTGAAGCTTCTCTTTTGTGACAAGTTTTAACGAGCAACTCTGTATAGGCTCTCATAAATGGCACGGTCATAGTTACTGCATTTCGTTCTGGTAGCACAAAATCTTTTCCGCTAGTTCTATGTGTTTTTATCACGCTAAACATGTAATCCCAGCGACCAGCATTTAAACCAGCGCAGTGCTCCCGCAATTCGTAAAGAATCTCTTCCATCTCAAATGCTGCTGGGTAAGTTTCGATCAGAACCGTTGCTCTTATCGTTCCGCTAGGAATTCCCACATGATCTTGTGCAATTAGAAATGCCTCATTCCACATTCTTGCCTCTAAGTGTGATTCCAGTTTTGCCAGATAGAAATATGGACCTAAACCATTTTCAATTTGAAGTTTGGCACTTGCCACCATGTAAAGAGCAAAATCTACAAACGAACCTGAAGTTACTTCTCCATTTACAAGGATATGTTTTTCAGGAAGGTGCAGGCCTCTAGGTCGCATCACAATTGTGGCAAGCGGGGCATCTGTTCTTAACTGATACTTCTTGCCGGCTTCATTAGTAAATTCAATACGTCCACGAATAGCGTCATTTAAGTTAATTTGGCCTTGGATGACGTTCTCCCAGTTTGGGGTCGTGGAATCTTCCTGGTCTGCAAGCCAAACCTTCGCCCCTGAATTTAGGGCATTGATAGTCATCTTCCGCTCTGTTGGACCGGTGATCTCTACTCTTCGATCAATCAATCCTGGTGCTAGCGCAGCTACTTTCCAAGAAAGATCTTCACGAATTGCCTTAGTCTCTTCAAGAAATGAAAGTTCCTTGCCACTAGCAATTGCAGCAATTCGTTCCTTACGCTTTGCAAGCAGTTCTAAACGTTTAGGATTTAATTGAGTGTGTAATTTACTTATTAGTTCTAGCGCTGATTCGGAAAGAATTTCTTCTTGTCGATCAATTTTTCTACCTAGAACTTCAATTTTCACGACAAATCTACCCAAGTGGTCTTTAGCGCACTGTATGCATCTAATGCATGTAGAGATTTATCTCTTCCAGTTCCTGAAGCTCCAAATCCACCGAAAGGAGTAATTACATCTAAAGCATCAAAAGTGTTAATCCAAACGGTTCCTGCTCTTAGGGCTCTTGCGAAATTATGAGCCTTTGAAACATTATCAGTCCAAACTGATGCCGCCAATCCATATTCAGTTTGATTGGCAAGCTTTAACGCTTCATCTGAATCTTTTGCTTCAATCGCTACTAAAACTGGACCAAAAATCTCTTCTTGTGCAAGTCTTGAAGTGTTTGAAACATTAGAAATCAATGTTGGTTGAATGTAAAGATCATCGCCAGTTGCCTTTTCGCCACCAAAAATAACCTCTTCGTTATTTTGGCCAATTAATTCAAGATATGAATTAACTCGATCTCTTTGCACCTTAGAAACTATCGGACCCATCATGGTTTCTGGATTTAATGGATCGCCAACTTTGAAATTCTTTGCAAACTCCTTCAAGTGGCTAAAAAGTTCATCTTTCACGCTCTTTTCCACGATAATTCGAGAGCCGGCATTGCAAGTTTGGCCAGCGTTGTAATAGATCGCCCAACCAATTGTTTCTGCCGCTAATTTCAAATTAGTGCAATCATTAAGCACTACCTGAGGACTCTTTCCGCCTAGTTCTAACGAAACTTGCTTCATGTTTGATTCCGCTGCATATTGGAGCATCTTTCGCCCTGTTGGGCCGCTACCAGTAAAAGCAATCTTTGCAACATCCATATGTTTTGCCAAAGCTTGCCCAGCTTCTGCACCTAAACCAGGAACAACATTAAATACACCTTCTGGCAAACCTGCCTCTATTGCAAGTTCTGCCATACGAATTGCAGTTAAAGATGAATTTTCAGCGGGTTTGATAACTATTGAATTACCCATTGCTAGAGCTGGTCCAAGTTTCCATGAGGTAATACTCATCGGATAATTCCAAGGAACAATTGCTCCAATTACTCCAAGTGGTTCGCGGGTAACCATTGCTAAAGCATTTCTAGGCGCTGGTGCAATTTCATCGTAAGTTTTATCAATAGTTTCGGCATACCACTGAATTACACGAGCTGAATTTCGAGTATCAACTGCTAAGGAATCACTAATTGGCTTTCCAACATCAAGTGTTTCTAGCAAAGCTAATTCATCTCGGTGTTGATTAAGTAATTCCGCCCAGCGCAACATGATTGCTTTTTTATCTCTTGGGTTCATTTGAGACCAGATGCCAGAATCAAATGCACTTTTTGCAGACGCGACTGCCTTGTTCACGTCTTCGGTATCTCCTGCTGCAATATTGGCAATGCTTCTATTTAATACTGGTGAGAAATCTTCTAAAGTTTTTCCAGAGACAGATGGCATCGATTTGCCATCAATAAAAATATTGCCGTTAGGTTTGACTTTACTTGCTCGCTCTTGCCAGATCTGTGTCGTTGACATAGGTATAAGGTTACTTTCTGAAGACCCTGGTAATGCAAGAGTTTGGTTGCTTATGGTGCAACCAAACTTAAAATGTTAACAATTACAATTTGGATCTGTCGGTTCCGATGGGGCCACATCAATTCCCGGGCTACGGCTAAAAAACCCTGATGGCTTTAGATGGAATCCTGTTCGCTCAACTGGCATGACCGGCCAATCTTCAGTACGTGGAATGTGATTAGTGCCAAAAACATGCCAAAGCACAATGTCAGTATCCTCAATATTTCGACCTGCTTTAGTCCACCGAGGCAGACCATCTCCGCCTTCATGTTGAAATGGGAAATCTCCCGCAGGGTATCGCTCTGAGTCTGTATTTGGAGTCACCCATAGATGTTTGTACATAAACCCAGCTCGTTTGCCTAATACTGAATCTTCAAGTGCCAAGGGATAGGTCGTATGTCCCGCAATTAATTTATAGCCAACGCTCTGGCCAACATGATTTTTCTTTTTTGGATTAATTATCTTCCAAAATCTACTTGTTATTGGATTTACCAATCTCTGCGCTGATTGTTCGTTCTTAAAAATCTCTTCTCGTATTTCGTAAGCTCCACCATAAGGGTTCTTTTCACCTTGTGGGTGTGCGAAAGATTCAACTTCAATAAAACTATTTTCCGGGCCATCAATATCTAAATCTAATCGGGCGCACAGAATATGTTGATGATACGGAGCCCATAGTCCTGGTTCAAGTTCGGTGGCCGAAGGATGATCTGCGCCTGGCTTATCTGCCAAAGTAAGTACAATTCCAGTTAATTTTGCTTCAAATTCAATTGAACCATCTTGGTAGAAATACCAAAAATAACCATACTCATAATTATTTACAGTCACGATGGAGGAAGCGACAAATCTACGACCACGACGTACTTCAGCATGGCCATCAACATCCACATGCTTCCAAAGTATTCCGAAATCCTCTTCGTGCATACAGATGGCATTTTCGATGGTTCTGACTTTTCCATCTCCACCAGTTACTGCTACATCTAGATAATAAATTTCTCCTAGGCAATCACAGCCAAGGGTTAAAGAATTAGTGAAATTACCTAAACCAAATTCCCCAGTGTCAAAGGCATTTTTACGATATGCACCCTGGGCTGGATCGCCATACGGAATCACTAATTCTGCTATAGATAATCTATGGGCAATCTTTCGCCAATTACCACCATCATTAAATTGAACATCATGAATTACTAACCCCTCTCTTTGGTCAAAACCAATTCGAAAAGCCCATCGTTCCCAATCTATTTTCCAGCCATTTACTGTGAATGAAGCACCTTGCGGTTGATGAATCATTAACTCTTTAAGCTTTAAATTTGCTCCGGTTTGGGATTCACGATACGGCCCTGGGGTAACTGGAATTGGAATTCCTTGATTATCTTCAAGCGAAACAACTTCACCTTGGTCTAAATCTACTATGGCATGTAATCCATTAATTGGATGGGCATAAAAATTGTCATTTGGATTTGGTTGGTACCACATTGGAGTCCAAATCAATCTGCGTCCGTCATCTAAATGCTGCGGTATTTGTGCTCCGATCGGCCAAGTTTCCATGTGCACTTTATTGATATCCGATATTCCGCGCTTATTAAGTGCCTGAATTACTTTTAGGTCTTTTCTAACTAGCGATAATGCATTTGCTGATTCAGTAACTGAAATCGGCGCTTTGGCGCCTTCTATAATTTTGTAACTTTTTACCTTGCCATCCGTGGTTATGATGCCTTCAGAAACTAAAGATTTTTCTCTATCCCAAATGGTAACTCTGGCTTCTCTTTCTAATTCTGTAGGTTTTTCTAATTGTTTCTTACTAGGTTCATTTAATTGAAGAAATGCAATTAAATGAGTGGAATTCAAATTCAAATTCCAATTAGCACTTGCAAGGGCAACAATTTTTTCCTGCTCAGCTGCGCTTAATGGATCAAGAGGGTGCCCAATGTTCATTATTCAAGTATATAGATTCAAATTATTTTTTGATATCTTTTAGCTTTTCCGCCTCTTGCAAAAGCCAGTAAAGTTAAATTAAATTCATCTGCAAGTTCAATCGCAAGTGAAGTTGGCGCACTTACGCCTATCAATGAAGAGATTCCGGCACAAATAGCTTTTTGTACAATTTCATAGCCAACCCGGCCTGAGACTACCAAGCTCCAGAATTTCAGTGGAATTTTCTGATTCATGAGCGCTTCGCCAATTACTTTATCTACTGCATTATGTCTTCCGACATCTTCATGTGCCCAAATCACTTCCCCGTTTGGATCAATTAGTAGTGCGGCATGCAGGCCGCCAGTTTTATCGAAAATACGCTGATTGTTTTGCAATAAATCTGTAAATTGCGCCAATTCTGATAGTGACTTCCTACTGGCATCAACTGGTGTAATTCCTCGAGCTCTTAAGTCATCAATATTAGAACTGCCACATACACCGCATGCAGAGTTCATTGTGAATCTGCGATCCATTTTACGAGAGAAATCAGGAGCATCGTTTGTAACTTCTGCAACTACTACATTTGCTCTTTGCCTTGGAGTCAACGTTCGGTCGCCACAAACCTTAACTGTAATTAATTGCTCTGGTGACTTAAGAAAACCTTCGCCCCATAAAAACCCTGCTGCTAATTGCAAGTCTGCACCGGGAGTGCGCATGGTGATTCCAAGTTGTTCTTCTTGGTCACCTTTTTTAATTCGAATTTCAAGCGGCTCTTCAACCACCACGCTATCTGAAGTCGTGGTATCCGAATCGCTTCTTTGGACCTTTACCTTTTGAATCGATGAAGGTGCATCATTTTGCATGACGATAAAACTCAGTGTGATCTGGCGCTAAAGTACCTTTGCCAATGATTAAATCTGCAGCGCGTTCCGCGACCATCATCACCGGTGCATAAATATTTCCATTAGTTACATATGGAAAGACCGAAGCATCAACAACCCGTAATCTTTCGACTCCATGAACTTTCATTGTGTCTGGATCTACGACAGACATTTCATCTGTTCCCATCTTCGCGGTGCATGATGGATGAAGCGCGGTTTCCGCATCTTTTCTCACCCAATCAAGAATCTCTTCATCAGTTGATACAGATGGTCCTGGTGAAGTTTCGCCTGCATTCATTGGATCCATAGCTGGCTGCGTCATTATGTGGCGAGCTTGGCGAATTGCTTCAATCCATTCTCGTCGATCCTGATCTGTAGACAAATAATTAAAGAGCATTGCAGGTTTATCAAAAGGATTTGTGCTCTTAATTTTTATCCATCCTCGTGAATCTGAATACATCGGTCCGATATGGAATTGATAACCATGTCCGCCCTTTGGCCCAGAGCCGTCATAACGAATTGCAAGTGGTAAGAAGTGGTACATCAAATTTGGATAGGCAACTTCATCATTACTTCTAGTAAAGCCACCTGCTTCAAAGTGATTTGTCGCGCCAGGGCCAGTGCGGAAGAAGAGCCATAGAAAACCAATCCATGGTCGCTTCCAGAATTTCAGTGAAGGTTGTTGAGTGACAGGTTGTTTGCATTTGTATTGAACATAAACTTCAAGGTGATCCTGCAAATTAGCCCCAACTCCAGGTAGGTGATGAACCATTTGCACACCAAGTGGCGCTAAATCTTTCTCATTACCAATTCCAGATAGTTGTAGTAGTTGTGGAGAATTAATTGCACCACCTGAAAGAATTACCTCTCTACCCTTAATTATCTGCTTCTTGCCTCTA
>Ga0255166_1000541_pt1 | contig 13311 bp, 12 predicted proteins | sample Atl_Cont_RepC_8d_FD_186013 | JGI IMG/M metagenome (GOLD analysis project Ga0255166, IMG submission 186013) | Freshwater microbial communities from Altamaha River, Georgia, United States - Atl_Cont_RepC_8d | ecosystem: Environmental > Aquatic > Freshwater > River | place: USA: Georgia | collected...
AAAACAACACCAACAATGGAATCAATTTAATCTTGCTCACTATATAGTTGATCGCTCATTTCATCGTCTCCGTTACATCATTGGTGATACTGAATATGATATTGATGTTCGTCATCCGAATAACGAATCAGACGGCGAGTATGGTGTTCGATTTCGCGTCACTTTGGCGGGCGAAGAACCATGGACCTACTGGACAAATTGGATTACTCCTTGGGATATGAGATGCACCTCCCTCACCTCCAAAGATACCGAATGGATTCTCCAGTCCATTCAAAATACACTCGTTGGAACCCACGGCTTTTACAAGACTGATTTTGCCTTACCTGAAAATCGTAAAGTTAGGTGTGAATGCGGTGAGGTTTTACGCTACAGTTATCTCAACACTCATCGTAAAACGAAAAAGCACATCCAAACTGTTCCCGCTAACGCGGTTCCTGTGAAAGATCCTAAATTCCATTGTGATTGTGGATCCATTATTGAGCAAAAATCGGTGTTTCAGCACGCTGATACCATTAAACATCGTGAGTTTATTGCCGCACAAGCGGGTACAGCCGCGGTCTAATAGAAATTATTAAAACTTGGAAAAAAACAAAAAGAAAACAAAAACTCTTTTTTAATTCCATTATGTATAGTAATCAAATTAAAAAAGAACAGATTGCATACAGTTTAAAGAAAAAATTGAAATATATTCGTGCCTTTTGAAAAAGACAACTAACATCCGCTCTGAACGCATATTGTTAGGCTTTTACCATGACTGTCATTACTGTTATGATCAAGACTTTGAATGGCGAATTGATGGAGATTCAACATGATCCCCTTCTTGGATTTGACCGATTTATGGACAAGGTGTACGAGGAGTTTCCTGACATTCCTCTTGGATGTCTCGTTCTTCGTCGTGCCGTGTCCGATGATTATCCGCGATCGATGTTTCATCGTGTTCTTGAGGAATTACACGATTTGTTTGAGAGAATGTCCAAGCCGATGCTGGATGATTTACCATACAAGGAACGTGTTACTCGTGTGCTGGATGGTGACTACTTCTATGCCGTCGCGGATCTATCTCTGGTTCGTCCTGTGGTCTTTGCAGACTCCAAGACTATGATGATCTGTGATGACTATACAAAGCTCACTCTTCGACCCTATTTCATTGAATTCTACTCTACAGTGGAATACGATCCTATGGATGATTGTGGAAAACACCTCTATTCAGGTCCAGGTGTATTCTTTGACAAAAAACATCATCTCTTTGCTCTTCAGGATACGTTTGAAGAAGCCGAATCCTATGAAGGAATATCATTCTATTGTCCCACAGGTCGCACCAAGTGGTTCTTGTCCGTCATTGAGTGTCTTGAAAGTATGCCCAATGTACGCTTTCCACAGAACGAGGAGACACTGATCTCCATTCGCAAACAGATCGATATTGTTTACTAGAAACAATATGAACTCTCTAAACAGAAATATTTTAAAGACAAATAAAAATTAAGAAAAAACAAAAAAAAAGAACAAAAACTCTTTTTTACTAAAAAATTGAATCTTGATTTATTTTTATTTGAGAGTTGCGTCTTACTCATGGAAAACTCATTTGTGATTGACAATCAAGTGGTGTATATGACACCTGAACAATTTCTGATCATTCGTCCCATTGGCTCAGGACACGGAGGTAAAGTGAAAACATGGGGATCGCGTCTAATTGATAACCAGGCGCTATCCTTGTTAGCAACACGTGATATGGATTTTGATGAAATTCCTACAATTACTACAAAGATGATCCTGAAACGCATTGAAAATAGAAAGAGTTATTGAAAGGCGATTTATAACGTAAAATAAAAATACAATTGGCGATGTGGTCTGCATAGGACTACTTTTTATTTTTATTTTTTTGTTTTTGTTTTTTTATTAAAAAAATTTCAAACCTTTGCTTCTATTACGTAGTGTGTTTTAATAGAAGAAATGTATAATTCTTAACGGCGTGTTCGTTGCTTGTTTCGGTGGCTGCTACGACCGATGGGGCGACGACGACGTGTTCGTATATAGCGTCTACGTCCTCCTTGTACATTATTGTTCGGCTGATTCATATTTCCAATATTGTTTCGATTGTTTGGTCGATTGAGTTTACGTTTTAACGAAACACCAGACACTTGTTTCTTGTTCTTCGCATTTTGTTCCGCTTTCAATCGCGCGTAATAGCGTGTATATTCTGGATCATCATATTTGACGGTTTTGGGTACCTCACGATCCCATTCGATGGACTTTTCGTCACCACCCGACGAAGAAGAAGCAGCAACCGAATGATAGGCGTTAATCCGTTTCATCATCTCATCTGCGCGTGCCAAATAAGCACGATTGGATGCCGCCGCATTCGCAGCAACCGCGCAACGATCACGTTCTTCTTTGATCGTACGTGGAGTATTCGCATTCGCAGCGTAGGTATCACGGACGGCAAGAACACGTGCAAGGAGTACGCGACGCCCAAGCGGACATGTGCCATAATTCGGTGCAGAAATAGTCTGTGTTGGATCCGTGAGGGAAAGATGTCCATGATCCCTACACGGTGAGCCACACTCTACACAAAAACGAATGGTACCTCCTCCTACAATCGCCTTGTATTTTTCGTACATGGTGTCCGACCGTAGTAATAAATTGCAATAGGGCGATGCGCCATTTCCGCGCTGATCTGACGATGAGTGTGACATATAAACACATCCCTCTGATCGTGTCACGGGTTCCAAACAAAATGGACACATTGTCTGTTCATAAATCATACCAAACCTTGCTGGATCTTCCACTTTCGTATCATACAAGATGCTCTCATACACGTCGATTCGTTGATCCAACCCGCGTAGCACAATTGGTGACATGTCTTTGGGTTTGAGTGCTTCCCATCTTTTCTGTCCATCGGCGCTGATGGTTGCGCTAATTTCGGAGCTGAGCAGCAGCAAGTTACAATTCGGCACAATGCATTTCACGCCTTTTAGTTTTTCCAAATCAGAGGCTCCTGAATAGGCTGATTCAAAATATGTATCCATTGTTTCGGTAATTACACCTTTATCCAGGTCATGATGATGAAGATAAAAAGCGGGACCTTCATTGCCGATCACGTTCGACTCCACCGTTGGCAAGGCAGCCATACAACGTGCATAGACAGTATCATAGACCGCCTGAGTGATCACATTTTTTTGTCGCGCATCGCGCAGATTGATACAATGATCTTGTGAAGAGGTAATTTCTTTATGGAGATTCATGTCATGTCCCAGGCACGAGGAATCCGAAAACAAGTACACACATGTTCGCGTCAATAGATGGCGATTCTGTTTGGCAATAACCGCATCCAGTAACGCATCTATTATCGTCATCGAGTGATCTGCAACGGATGGCATGCAGAGAAAGAGGAGAGGTAATTTGTTTCCAAACATAAATGTATCCCCTCCATGTTGAAGAAATTGCTTGAACTTTGGAATATTCTTTTCTTTTATGGAGGCGTGGATCATGGATGCCACCTCAGGAATATCAGCGAATGTACCGCCCTGCGACACAAACTCATTAAAACGCACTGGGTCATCCATATAATTCAACATAAGTAAGCTTGTTTCAGATGGATCGAGTTTGCCGCCATACTTCTTTAGAAGAGGAACACATACTGTGAGGGTTGCTTCAGGTACATCACGATTTGCATAAAGCGAAAAGAGCGGAGTGGGTTTGATACCAGGATTAGCACCTGATTCGCCACATGCGATGATCACGTTACGAAGAGTGGAGACAGGCACTTGATGTGCACAATAATATAAGTAATATCCGAGCGTGTTAATCATCAATCCAAGTGCAATCGGATCGTTCATATGTCCCTTTTGTTCAATTGTTCGCTGTACCATTGTATTAAATAAATCAATGTACATGCGAATAATGCGTTGTGGTTGTCGATACATAATCGCATATTCAATTGACTTAATCATATAATACATCGCAGTTGTTCCATTTGTGTTACGGGCGGTCATATCCACCCCTTGCCGTATGATGTCGTACGCTGTAGAATGTGCACGATTTAAGATCATATAGGTTAGAGGTGTAATATAGTGTGTGTCAGGAGGAAGATTAATAAACGGTTTATTCATATATGATTTAAAGCCTTTTGCGTGGACCATATCATAAAAATCCACCATCGGATCCGCATAGGCTGTCATTGTTTTAAAGGTTTCAAGATCGGTATGTGCATACGTAATTTTATTCTTCCACGAAGGACGATTAATGGTTTTATAGTTTTCTGCTGCATTTGGATGTTGCATGATCTTATTCTCTTCAGGAACAGATGGTAGTTGTATACTCTCTATGGTAGCCGTAATTGCATCCCCATCAGGGTATCTTGTGAGATATAGATTTTCCAATGGAGATATATCCTTCTCTTCGACATTGTTTGCAAGATTTTCCCAATTGTTATTGTTCGCTGCAGCCATAACTTCTACTAATAAGAAATATTTATATCAGCCCAATATACATTTTATAAAAAAATTGAAATATATTTGTTTTTTAAAATAGATAAAGCGAAAGACAAATGTGCAACGTACAGTCTAAGTGTTCCTGTGCAAATAAGTCAGGCTTTGTTCGTCGTGCGGAGAGGAAAATTGCTAAACTGGAGATCCAATTGGAAGCGGCTCGTAACGAATTGGCTCGACAGATTGAATTGGATGTCGTTCGTGCTCAACAAAAAGTGGAACGCATTGCGGCGAAGAGGGTTGAGAAAAAGGCGGCACGTGATGCAAATCCTGAAAGGGTATTTCGAGAAACGAAGATGCTTCTTCTTTCCTTATGTGTCGACCGCAATTTGCGCTGTACTGATGAGATGGTTGTAGCATTTCTTCAATGGAAAACGGCGATTGAATTTCCTCCTAAAACCAATCGTTATCAGAAGGCGATCCAATTCTTGAAGGAAAGAGAAGAAGACAAGGGAGTTCCCATTTTCGCGAAAACAATGACGGGCGAGTTGATTCCGCTCGTGTATCATTCGGATCGTGATAAACGTGATCTCTTGCTTCAATTGGAAGAAGTGGACTCTGAACAGTTTCCACTTGGTTCCACCAACATTGTTCGTATCGAGGATGATCCGAGTAAGCCTGTTGAAGCCGAGGAGATCTTTGGTTTGTACAAAAATGGCGCGACACTGGTACGCTACGCGGGGGATGGTCCGTTTTCCAAAGATATGGTTCGTTTCGGTTTTACGAGAAATACGAATAATAAATTGTGTGTTTGTTACAACTTTAGTATTTTACCAGAGGGAATTGTTCCTCATCAACGAATGAAAATAGATTATAGTGAAAGGATTATGTTTGAATACTATCATGAAACTCAAGAGATTACTTGTTACGGTATTTCCAATGTTTATCCTCTCAGTGAGATTCGTGAGTTGGTAAAAAATATTCGTATACGAAGTTACCAATATACCTCCGATTATACGACGCTTACTGAACAGGCTCAGGATGATCTGATTGCTGTGTTTGAAACGTTGCGACGCGATCTGTAACTGGGTCCATTTCATTTTGCCCATTTCATTTTGCCCATTTCATTTTGCCCATTTCATTTTGCCCATTTCATTTATAAAACCAAATAAAAACTATTTTTTATTGTATTGTTTCGCTTTTGCTTCGCTTAAAAAAATTTGAAATGCACGAAGATTCAGGTATGAGTCATCAAAAATGGTTACCGTTTCTGTTAAATTAATGACTGGCGATGTACGCACATTCGACCTTTATTCTCTTTCCGAGCCTGAGGATCTTCCATCAACCGTGCTCGATGAACTCGCAGATAGGGTTGAGAATTTTACTGGAATTTCTATATGTTGTATGAATCTAGTAAATACAAAGAATGGCGAAATCAATCCGCCTTTTGTTTACGATGGAGATGCATTTGTGATGGAGATCATTCCATGTAGGGAAAGCTAGGTATCTGGATGCGATGCTTGGAAAAAATTGAAATCGGTGGTCTGCGGATTGGAAAGGTTGCCCCCACATTTACTTCGTAAATCATGTCAGGATTTGTTCGTCGCGCTCAGAAGAAAATTGCTAAACTGGAGATCCAATTGGAAGCGGCTCGTATTGAGTTGGTTCGGCAGCAGGAATTGGATGTCACTCGTGCTCAGAGAAAGGCAGCAAGAGAAACGGCAAAAAAAGGTGACATCAAACGTCTATTATTTAAACTATGTATTGAACGCAACATACTCTACTCAGAGCAATTGTTTGAATTTTACACGGAATGGAAAAAAGTCACTGAATTTGATCATGGAAGCAATCGCTATACAAAAATGGTCCGTTTCTTGCAAGAGAACATTTTAGACAAAAACGGAATTCCTATTTATGCAAAGACGATGACTGGCGAACTGATTCCATTGGTTTATCATGTCGGTTGTGATAAACGCGATTTGCAATTTCAGTTGCAAACAGTGGATCCTGAACAGTTTCCCATGGGTTCCACCAATATCTGTCGTGTTGTAGAGGATTCAAGTGAGCCCGTGAAAGAAGGAGAGATCTTTGCAATCTTTCAAAACATCACACAATATGTCAATTATGCAGTTTATTACGAAGATCGTGTTTTGCCTGGAATTAGTCCTGACAATTATCCTGGCATTTATTACCGATTTTATGTGGAACCAGAGGGATTTACTCGGTGCAGTGAGTTAGATATTCCCTGCATCAATACGATTGATTTTGATTATTATCCTGATTTGAAACTCTTTAATTATGGACATCGGTTGGCGAGTCCATACCCAATTGAACGACTGGATGAAGTTGTACAAAATGTGCGAATTTCAGTCCAAATCTATCCCACAATCTATCCCAGTCATCTTACTCAAAAAGCACAAGAAGAACTAATCGCCCTTATTCATACGATGCGGCGTGATAATTTGTAATCCATTAAGAGAGTTTTGTGTTGTGTTGTGTATTTTTTATTCGCTTCGCTTAAAAAAAATTGAAAGTGATCGGCGGCTGTAGAAGAAGTTACCCATTCCGATACGATTATGGCTGCTCCATTTACGACTCCCATTTTGACTGAGAATTCTGCTCTTCGCGTATACGACCTCAACGATGAATGGCGCGAGTTGATGCCTGTCCTTGCAGAGGAAATTGATGGATTGCTGAATCATCGTCCCACCATTATCATTTATGGTAAAGTAGCGCATCAGAATCGTTCTGTGAGCTTCTTCTCAGACGAATCCATCGGCTACCGCTACAGTAATCAAATGGCGAAATCAAAACCGCTCACCGAATCCCTAAAGGCATTGATGTGTTACATCAATGGATTATTTGGTGCTGAATTTAACGGGATTCTCATCAATAAGTACGAAAATGGCGAAGAATCCATTGGAAAACATTCGGATGATGAAAAAGCTCTTGATAAAACGGCGGGTGTAGTAGCCATTTCCGTTGGTTCCGTTCGCAAATTTCGTATCCGTGATAAGAAAACGGGTGATATCGTGAAGGATGTTCCCACCGAATCCTGCAAAATCATTCAAATGTGGGGCGATTTTCAGAAAGAATTTACCCATGAAATTCCTGTTGAGAAAAAAGTGAGAGGTACTCGTTATTCCTTTACCTTTCGTAAACATCTTGAATAAACGAGTTGTCAAATAAATATAATAAAAATAAGGGTGTAACTATTACCCTATTTTTATTGTATATGATTTATGATTCTAGAAAAAAAATTGAAACTGATCGAATGGACAAAGAAAGGATGCGCCGAACCAGGATCAGTACACAATCTTTCTTCGGTATTTACCAACACACAATGGCTTCTGTCTCTTTCATGAACGATTACGCTCCTTCGTATGTTTTGCATCGTCAGTATGCAAACACGGACGGTTTCTCTCCTCGCGCAACGGATATTCCTGTTGCGATTCCTGATCTCAGAATGGTGTACCAATACACGGATGAGCCCTTCACTCCGTTGTTGATGAGACATCGCCTTCCAGCTGCTCCGCTTATGCAACGTCATGTTGCAAACACCGATGCTATTCTCCCTCGTGCGACGGATGTTCCGCCTGTGAATCTGGCGGATGCATTTGAAGATGAGGAAGACGAAGATGACGCACCCTTGACGGAAGTCACCCTCGTGGATGGAGTCTATCATCATGATCCTACACGATGCATGAATCTCATCGAACGATATGCCCCTGCTTATCTTCCCACTGAGGAATTCTGGTCGATGATGGAAGAGGCGGTGGCGTATTGCATTGTTCAACCAACGGATGCGATTGGAACAACCTATCTCATTGATGATGCGGAAGAGATTGGCATTCGTGAGGGTTGCGATCTTCGATTGCAAACTGTTCTCCGTCTGGAGGAACGCATCAATGATGAGATTTGCATTTGGACTCGTCATATTTATGCTGGATATCCGTGGTCTGATTTCTTTGAATGCGATGTGGACGCTCGTCCCAATGCCCGTTCCATTTGACGTAACTTATGAATTAAAAAAAGGCGATTATTACGGATTAGAATAACAAGAAGAAAAAAAGGAAAAACCAAAAAAACAAAAACAAAAAACGTTTTTTTATTAATATAACTATATTAATAGTTACGGTAATGGCGTCGAATATATCAAATAACAATAATAATCACAATTATAATAATAATAATAACAACAATCATAATAATAATAATAATAATAATAACAACAATCATAATAATAATCATAATAATAACAACAATAATAATAACAACAATCATAATAATAACAACAATAATAATAACAACAATCATAATAATAACAACAATAATAAAAGTAATAATAATTTAATTCCTGAAACAAAGGTATTTCCAAGTCGACAGAATAATGAGAACAACCGTTCATTAAATCCTTCCGAATTGAGAGCCGCTCTTCAACGTGTAGCTGCAAAACCCAATGGTCTTCTTGTAGGTAATCAGTTGATTAAACGTGTGAGTGGTCCTGCAAGTGTGACTCTTCTCAAACCCCCTGCAAATCCTCCTTTTCACATGCCACCCATTATTTTCTTTGGCGATATCCATTGGTCTATCCATGGAGAGTGTGAAGAATGTGATGGAAGAGACGGATGTTATCGCATCAGTAAAGGATCATTTTACCAGGTATTTGATCGTGTCGCGACGAAGGAGGCTCCCATTGATGTCTACGTGGAATACTTTATGAAGGATATGCCTTATCATCAGCCATTTCAGACACTTGGTGAATTGGCTCGTACAAGAGAATATATTCGTAAATGTGCCGCATGGGACAAAACCGAAGAAAAAAGATATTCTACTCCCTCCTGTCCCACACAGAATATTCGTTATCAATATGGTGATCCACGTGCAAGCGATCCAAGCCATGTGAGTGGAACCATTTTTGAATATATATTAGACTACTTGCATATATCTCCTGATAAAACAAAAAAACTCATTTTAGAATCATCTGATCCATTAACCCAACATATCGGAAAACCAATGATTGATGCATTTGAGACATTCAATGGGTTTACACAATATGGTAAATACATCAATCCAATGATCTATGCGGATCAAATGTATAATCTTCTTCTCAATGTTTCTCCACAAGACAGCCGTATTGCGAAGCAGTTACAAAAAATGCCCAATGGATTTAATAAAAAATGGATAGAAGAGCTGATTTATGATTCTATTATTGAAATTAAAGATGAGTGGTATTTAAACAACTGGATGGCGGATGTATATACACTATTGCGACTTTTTAAGACTCCAAAGGGCGGTCCCTCGCCCGCATTAGCCATCATGTATTTTGGAGATTATCATCGTCGTGTTATTGTGAACTTTCTTATCAAACGATTAGGATATGAAGCCATTTATTCAGATAACATAATGGAGGAGAAAAAGCCAAAATCAAATAAGCGAAATCTTACTGCGAGATGTATTATTTTTAACAAACATATTCCATTAAATGATCTTTTTCATAATCCTGTGTTGAGTAAAGGAAAACGTAGAAGACATCGGTCAAGAAAAAGCGGACAATCGTTGGGGATCACACTGGATCAGGTAGAAGGTCCCATAAAAGATTATGAGAACTATACCTTTTATGTGTTTCATCTTCCTCGTAATAATAAACGTGTAATGACGGTGGATAAGGTGATTGTCGATGATCATCACTATAAAAAATTTTCAAACGATGAACAGGAAGAATATATTTCTCTATTTCCAGTTCAAACACTCGTTCTCTATTATGATCCAACCACAAAACAGCATCGTATCTTTTACCGTGACTACCGCACCGATGACCCGAATATTCATTTTACGATTTATTCGAAGCACATTCTCCCTTTTAAAAAAATGAAAGATCAACCTTATATCTATGATTTTAACATGATGATGGTACAAAATATGGAACATTCGTATTACATTCAAATGAATGATGAAGATAACAATGAGGATAGCAAAAATGAGGATGATACCGAGTATGTTCCATTTGGAGAGGGAAGCGATCAAGGAATTCATCGAATTATCTTTACCCTAACTCTCGCAGCCGTCCGTCAAATCCGTAAAATGATCATGGACCATCCGTCAACGCCTCGTGATGCGCTGATTTATCGCCAGGATGGCGGCGGACGCCGAGCGAAAAAGAGTGTTACCAGGAAAAAATTGAAGTCGATATCTTACAAGAAATAAGACGCACCCCTAACAATTTCATTCATGTCCACTGCAGTAAAAACGGTTCACGTTAAGACGGAATACAATGAATTGATTTCATTTGATTTTAATTACAATGATGTAACACCTGACGACATTGCAATTACGCTTCATGTTCATTATCCTGAACGCTTCCCTTATTCAAAATCAAAATCAAAGAAAGGTAAAGATTATACCGATGTTCTCTTAATCGATTCTACGTCTAAGTTTCCTTTGTATTCTGCGGTGGCGGTATATGGATCCCTTCTTCCCATGAAGGTCATTCACACTGCATCGAATCAGCGTGTCTATCAATTTCAGTTAGATAAATCTCCTATGAAACCGATTTCATACAATCCACAAAGTCTTGATCGTATTCAACTTGATACCAATTTATTTGTTGCATTTCTCGATTAAATAAAATAAAAATAGGATGTGTATTTCTATTTAATTTCTCTATTAAATAAAATAAAAATAGGATGTGTATTTTTATTTTATTTCATACTAACCATTTAACGATAAGTGTAAATCCAGCCGCCATGTAAAGTTTATAAAGTAACGGCGCCATCCAGACCGCATGAACCGCACAACCGAAGAGGATTGCAATCACGATACTAGAGTAGAATGTTTCGAGTGTGATGTATCGCACGGCAGGATCTTCTGGTGCATTTGCAATGCGATAAAAGTATCTCCAACATTTAATAAATACGATCAATAATAAATAATACAATTTTGCATAAGAGTATATTTTTAGCATTCTTAGGATGGTATATTCGTTTATCATAATCGTTGCAGCGGATTATTGGCGGTTTCCATCCGTCAACTTTTTTTGGCTCGGTGGAGGAAAAAATTGAAATGAAGGGCTGTCGTTTTGCAAGGAGTTGCCCCCATTACGTTGATAACATCCATGCCTGGATTTATTTCATGTGAAGAAATGACGGAGTTCTTTGTCGATCGTCTCAGACGATTTCCACACCTCCCCTCACGACGTCACAAATGCGAAGTTGCGTGCGAGATTTTCTACTACATTCGCTCCAATTTTCAGGCGTTTAAAATACACTTTGGATCAAATTTGAATTTTATGAATGTCATTGTAGAAAAATGTCAAGAATTAATTAATGACCCTATTGTTTCATTATACAGTCCGCAACTTATCGATCTTTGCGCACATGTACGCGGTAATGTACAATCGGTTCTTTTGCAACATGTGGAGGCGATGGGATAATCGGATCGTAATTATATTTGAATTAGAAAAAGATAAAAGGGAAAAGAAAAAGAAAAAGAAAAAGAAAAACTCTTTTTTTTTATACTGTATAAATAGATAAATTACCACTACGGCTATGGCGTTAAATATACCAAATGGTCTTCTTGTCGGCGATACATTGATCAAACGTATTACAGGTCCGATTAGTGTCACGATTCTAAAACCACCCGCCAATCCTCCCTTTTATATGCCACCTATGATTCTCTTCGGTGATGCACATCATTCAACCCATGGAGAATGTGAAGAGTGTAAAGTTGCCGACGGATGTTATCGAATTAGTGATCCTGCATTTTATATGGCTTTTGATAGTGTTTCTACAAAAGAAGAACCTGTTGATTTCTATCTTGAAATATTTATGAGTGAATTACTAACTAATTTTTCAATTTCAAAAAAAGGTGAAATTTATCGTACAATGGAATTCTTTGATCGTTGTGCATCATGGTCTTCATTTACCAAGAGTCGTATCCCAAAGTTATCCTGTCCAACAAAGACAGTACGTTACCAATATGGTGATCTGCGACCAGCAGATCGAACACAGATTTCAGGTATCGATTTTGATATCCTTTTATCAAGTATGCATAACAATCCAAAAACAACAAAAGAATCAATTATTACACCAAGATATATTCCTAGGTATCGCAGACAATTGGCTACCACAAATCGCGAATTGGCTACCCCAATTATAAAGGCATTTGATGTATTCGATGGATACAATATGAGAAAAATGCCTGATCCAGCAATTTATACAGAACAAATGTATCAATTAATTATGAATGCATCTCCAAAATACAGTCGAATTGCAAAGCAGTTGCAAAAAATGCCAAAAGGATTTAATCCTGAATGGATCAAAGATATCATTTATAATTCAATTGTCCAAAAAAATATAGGAAGATTTAATTTGTCTGCATGGATTCTTGATCTTTATACATTATTACGTATATTTAAAAACCCAACAAATGGTCCAACACCTGCATTATCTGTCGTCTATTATGGAAATAGTCATACCATACCGATGACAACATTTCTTACTGAAAAATTGGGGTACGAAATTATTTATTCGGATAAGGGTTCAATGGAGAATAAACCCAAAGATAATTATCGTAATACATATAATCGTTGTATCGTTTTTAATAAACACATCGATGTCAATGCGCTTCTTGCAGAAAGTCATCAACAGAGACAACTCTTTAAAAAGAATAATACAAACAATACTCTTAAGGGTGGTCGTCGCAGTAGGAAAAGAGCAAATTGTCACACTAGGAAAAAATTGAGATCCATTTCAAAACAGAGGAAATGATGCCTATCCGCGCAGTTGTATTTGAATTAGAAAACAAGAAAAACTCTTTTATACTGTATAAATAGATAAATTACCACTACGGTAATGGCGACTAGTAGACAAAATAATAAGAATTT
>Ga0255166_1000543_pt1 | contig 13291 bp, 7 predicted proteins | sample Atl_Cont_RepC_8d_FD_186013 | JGI IMG/M metagenome (GOLD analysis project Ga0255166, IMG submission 186013) | Freshwater microbial communities from Altamaha River, Georgia, United States - Atl_Cont_RepC_8d | ecosystem: Environmental > Aquatic > Freshwater > River | place: USA: Georgia | collected...
ATATTAAACAGCGCTGTGCGGGTTAAACGTATCCTGCCCGGTATTTTCAGACAGGCGTTCGACTGTCCAGCCACCCGAACTGCGCACAAACATCAGCGGAATGGCATTACCAAAATGGGTATCCTTGATGTCGAGCGCCGCAAAGATCACGCGGCGAATGCCGCCATGTGCAACCACCAGCGGCGCGTCTTGTGTGAGCAGCGTATTGAGCGCGCCCACAACACGGCGGGCAAAGACATCAACCGGCTCGGCACCACCATCCGCAATTTCCCAGAATGATTTGCCATGTGCGGGCGTGCCTTCATGCTCGCCTACACCGCGCTCGCGCAGATCATCGTGAAAATTGATGTGGGAATGACCCAGATGGCGCGCCACAATCTCGGCCGATACCCGCGCACGCTTGAGCGGGCTGGCGTGAATATGGCTGATGCTGTGGTTCATGAAATGTGGCGCGGCGGCTTCTACCTGCGCCATGCCGTGCGCATTAAGCGGCGTATCCAGCCAGCCCTGATTGATATCGAGCTTGTTGGAATCCGTCAGGCCGTGCCGCAGAAACCAGAAACGGTCCACCTGCGGGTTCAGGTTAGCTTCCTGCGCAGCTGTGCGCATGACATCACGCCAGTTCATTCGTCGTCATCCTCATCATCTTCAAGCGCGGCCATGTCATCATCCGACAGGCCGAAGTGATGGCCAATTTCATGGATCAGGACATGGCGCACAATATCGCCCAGCTCGTCGCCGCTGTCGCACCAGTAATCCAGAATAGGGCGGCGATAGAGATGCACAATGTCCGGCAGGCGGCCCACATCGGCTATGCTGCGCTCGGGCAGGTCAACCCCGGTATAAAGGCCGAGAATATCAAACGGGCTTTCCAGCTCCAGCTGCTCGATGGTTTCGTCATCGGGAAAGTCGGTGACTTGCACCGCTACATCGCGGGCAAATTTCATGATCTCGTCCGGCAGTGACTGCATGGCGCGGCGGGCCAGCTGTTCAATCACTTCCAGCGAGGGGGCAATGCGGTTGTCATCGGTAATCAAATAAGCCATGCAGCTTCTTACAACGCCATAGGCGGCCGATGCAATCAATTAGGAAAAAGGGGAATTAGGAAAGCGGCCTGTGACGGCTCTGCTGATAGGCGCGGCGGGCCCGCTGGGCTTGTAGATCCTGCCCGCGCCGCACCATATAATCAGTCGCTTCGACCATGAGGCCAGTAGCGAGTGCAAAAGCGGCCACGCAGCGGCCCGGCGTTGAGCTAAGATCCGTCATGCCGATCGCCATGACGCTGCCGCCACATAGTCCGGCAAAGACAATATGCGAGCAGCGAAGCACAACCATCCCGGCTGTATGTGCGCAGAATTTGTCTGCGAGTTGCGCAAATTTGTTGCGCGGGCCTTTTTGGCCATTGTCCCTGTTCATGCACGCAAGGCTAGAGCCAGCGCATGAACAGGGCAAGACTTATTGTGTAAATTAGCGGTCGCTACCGGCGCCATGCAGCACGCCACGTTCCTGACGGCTTTTGAGCTTGGCGATGTTGGTTTCGGCCACTTCGCTGAGCGGAATGCCCAGATCTTCGGTCAGAACGGCGATGTACCACAGCACGTCGCCAATTTCCTTGATCAGCTTGGCGCGGCGCTCGGCGTCCAGCACGCGGCTGGAATCCCGGTACATCTTTTTAACATGCTCAATCACTTCGCCGGTTTCACCCGCCAGACCCAGCGCGGGGTAAACGATTTTCATATCGTCCGGGTAAACAGCAGTGACGCGGGCGGCCTTTTGGTATTCGTCAAAATTCATGGTCTTGCCTCCTTTTGGCAACTGCGCCAATCTAGCCGTCATGGCCGAAAAAAGCACGCCCCGGATTGCAATTATCACTGGTTTTACCAGCGGCATCGGCTTTGAAGCCGCGCTCGGGCTTGCCCGGCTGGGCTGGCGGGTGGTGGGTATTGGCCGCTCGGCTGCCAAGGGCCGTCAGGTCAGTGAAATCATCCGGGCGCAGACCGGTAATCCCAGCGTATCGTTCCATACGGCGGATCTGGCAAGCGTGGCTGACTGCCGGGCGCTGGGCGCACAGCTCTGCCGTCTCTATCCGGCGATTGATCTGCTCATTAATAATGCGGGTGGGATTTTCAATAAGCGGCAGCAAACGGCTGAAGGCTTTGAACATAGCTTTGCCCTCAATCATCTGGGCTATTTTGTGCTGACGCAAGCCTTGCGCCCCGCGCTGGAAGCCGCGCCCCGGGCCCGGATCGTCAGTGTGGCCTCTATCGCCCATTATGGCCGGGCGCTGGAAATGGATGACCTGCAGGCCCAGCGTGGCCGTTATAGCGGCTGGCGGCAATATCAGCACACCAAGCTGATGAATGTGCTGTTTACGCGGGAGCTGGCCCGGCGTCTGCCCGGTCATGTGACGGCTACCTGCTTGCATCCCGGCTTTGTCGCCACCCGTTTTGGCCATAATAACAGTACCTTATGGCGATTTTTGATGCGGCTGCTCATGCTAACCGCCATCAAACCGCAGCAGGCGGCGCAGGGGGTATTACATCTTGCCTTGGCGCCGGAGCTGGACGGGATCAGCGGCGCCTATTTTGACCGGGGCCGTCCGGCTTACCCGTCCAAAGAAGCGCAGAGGGATGAGCTGGCCCGCGCATTGTGGGACATGACCGAGCGGCTGCTTGCCGCAGTCTGACCCGGTCTAACCGTCTCAAATTATTACGAATCGTTAATTTTTAGTCCTTAGACTGTTGGACGTTAGGCCTGTCATGACGGGAGATATGCTCCTGCCATAAAAATCAGGCTATAATGTTGTTTTGTAAGGAGTTTTCGCCCCTTATGCGTTTAACCGGCCGGTTGATAGCGATGCTAAAACAGCAGCGCACCCGCATGCCTTACGCGCGGCGCGGTTTTTCGCTGGTCGAAATTTCGGCCACTTTGGCGGTCGTTGGCGCGGTTATGGCTGGCGTATGGGGGCTGAGCAATACCAGCAATCAGGTGCAGCAGGCCGCGCTGTTAGCCAAGCAGGCCAATGCGGTGGGTAATGCCGCACAACGTTACATCGAGCAAAACAAAGCCGCCATTCTGGCTGACGCCGGACTAACCACCCTTAATAGTGCCATCTGCATCAAAGTCACAGACAGCGACAGCTGCGCCACCACCCTGCCCTCGCTTAAAGCGCGTGGCTATCTGCCCGCTGACTTTCCAGAGAATACGGCAACAGGCGGCCAGAACAGTTTTCACCAAAATTTCCGCCTGTTTGTGCGGCGTGAGGATGGTGGCACCGTCGGTCAGGTCGATGATAATGACGCCCTGACTGGTTTGACCTTCACAGAAGGCGGCACCGAAATTCCCGACATGCTCGGTAACCGTATCATTGCCGGTATGGGCATCTCTGGCGGCTTTATCTTTAATGCGGATGACCCGGACCCGGCTGGCGCTACCGGTGCGGGCGATGCCACCGCCGTGAAAGGTAATGCCGGCGCTTGGGGTATTACATTGTCAGATAGCGGCTGGAGTAATATCGGCTCGCTCGCACAGCAAGGGCATATTGCCGTGCTGACCAAGCTGCTGCCCAGCATGGTGCAAGGCTCGGCCTCCAGCTGCAGTGCGGGTTCTGGCGGGCCTACGCGCGTGCAAGTAACAACCGCAGCGGATGATACCGGGAGTGCTACCAGTCTTGCGGCTACATTCAGCACAAACGTCACCAATGGCAATGCGATTATCGTCGTCGTGATGGGGCCGGATGGTGATACCGCGATGGACGCCTCGGCGGTGACGGATAACAAAGGCAATACCTATCAGCGCATCGTTTATAATAATTATCCGCCCGGTTACATGTACGGGAGCTGGGTTTATGCCGCCTATAATGTAACGGGCGGCGCCAGCACTGTTGTGACGGTGACACCCACAACTGCATCACGCATTCAGATTATTGCGCTTGAAATGTCAGGCATTGCCACGTCATCAGCTGCTGATGCCATTGGTGAAGTTACGCGTGAATGGGTAAGCAGTTACACAATTACTAGCACAACGCCCACAACAGAAGCCGGGGAATATGCATTGACGGCCATGAATGTTATGGGCTGCGGCTCGGTCAATATTGAGTCGGGTTGGACTGACTTGGTTGATCCGGCGACGCTAGATCAGAATATCGTTAGCGGTATGCGCGTGATTGGTAAGCAGATCAGTACAGCCGGGGTGGTTACCCACACTTGGTCTACCTCCGGTGATTGTCAGTATTGGGGCGTGTTGGCTACCTTTAAAACCACCAGCGGTTGCACCACGGCTTCGGGTGGTGGCAGCGGTAGTGGCACCACGGTATTCGTCAATAAGGCGCCGGGCGGTACAACAGGGGGCGCAAGCTCGCAAAGCGTTACCTTCACCACTTTACCTTCAGCAGCTGACACCATTCTTGTGGGTGTTGCCACGTGGGATTGGGGGGTATCCAATCTTCAGCCCACCAGCGTGACCGATAATCAGGGAAATACCTATTATCTGGTAAAATCAGAAGTATCAAACCGCTATTATGGCGAAGGCGGTTATATATATGCCGCCTATAACATACCGGCGCCGAGTGGCACATTTACTGTTACAGCCAATTTCGCCAGCAATGTTGAAATCAACCTGGAAGCCATTGCAGTTACCGGATTAGCAGCCAGCCCGCTTGATCAGACCGGCTCGGTTGTTGTGAATAGTGATAATCACACGTCTACAACTGTCAGCACCACAACAGCAGAATCAAACACATTTGCCTATGCTGTTCATGCGGGCGGCTTTGGCGTCTATGATGTGGGGTACACAACTCAGGCTGACTGGACGCAAGGTTATAAGTGGACCGATGCCGCCTGTTGCGGGTCATACTCTAGCGTATTCCGGGTTTTAACCAGCCCTACAACGGTTTCTCATACGTGGGGTTATGTTGATGCTGGAACATCGAATCTGGATACAGCTGCTGTAATCGCCACATTCAAATGCGCAGCGGCGTGTACGACAGCCTCTACTTCTCTGCCATCGCAGTGGGCCAACGCGCTTAATGATCTAACAGATGTAACCACTGGCTATGCCAGCCGAAACATGTTTGTGGGTGATAACACCGGTTCAAGTTTTGTAGGTGGAAGTGATAATACGGCGTTAGGTGATTGGAATCTTCATTTCTTTGAAAATGGCGATCGCAACACAATGCTGGGCGCTCAAGCTGGCGGATATCTGGTGTCCGGCAATGATAATGTCGTTAGTGGCAGTTATGCGCTTTATACAGCGACCAGCAGTAATGGCAATATCGCGGTCGGCCCCTCGGCAGGTAACCAAATTGCGACTATTGGCGATAACAACATCATGTATGGCGTAATCGCGCTGCGCCAGACTACCTGTTTAGGCTCGCGTAACATCATCTATTCCATTACTGACATGCCCGGTTCTAAATGCGGGAATGACAATATTGGCTTTGGTCTGCGGCCATTTGGGCTGTCGCCCTCCATAGGCAATGGCAATATCGCGCTTGGTGATTGGTCCTTGGTTTATATCAATGGCGATTATAATATCGGCCTTGGCCTCAATGCGGGCGCGGGGCTTGAAAATGCGAGCGGCAATGTATTTGCCGGCGTTTCCAGCGGCGAATCAATCACAAGTGGAACCGCCAATTATACGGGGTTGGTTGGCATCGGATTTTGCGCTTTGCGCAATCTGACAAGTGCCGGCAATCATATCGTACGCTTGGGCTATATGTGCAATGCTAACAATGGCGGCAATAAATCATATTCAGTGGCGATTGGTAATGCCAGCCAGAACGTCAGTACAACCGGGCAGTATAATACCAGTCTGGGCAATCAAAGTCTGTACCAGGCTACAAGCGGTGTGCGCAATACAGCCATTGGTGCGCATGCCACCGATGCCGATGCCGGTCCATTTAATGATCTGCTGGCGATCGGTGAATACTCGGCAGAGTATTTGCAGACTGGTACCGGTACCACAGCCATTGGCTCCTACGCGCTGCAGCGTGTCACAACCGGCATACGCAATACAGCTTTGGGCTATTATGCATTAAATCAAACCGCTACCGGCCAGAATGGTACTGCGATTGGCTCCGGCGCCTTGCAATATATTGATAGCGCCAGATCAAATCTCACTGCAGTTGGCGCCTACGCTATGAATTTTAATAGCACGGGTCAGCGTAATACCGGGATTGGGGCGCTGGCGCTAGCTTTTGCAACCAGCTCAAACTATTTGACAGCAAATGACAATACGGCGCTGGGCTATAATGCCTTAACAGCTTGTCGCGGTGCCTGTGCCGGCAACACGGCCATTGGTGCCGGGGCTGGCCAAGCGCTGACGACTAACCTCTACAATACAATCATTGGCAGCAATGCCATGGGTCTGGTCACGTCATGGGATAATGCAACCGTCATTGGCTATAATGCCATGACAAAGTCTGCCATGAATAGCGTAGCAATTGGCAGTAATGCAGGTGCCTTAACGGTGTCCACCAATAGCGTGCAGGTTGGCTATAATGCGGGCGCTACCATTACGTTGGGAAGTAGCAATACCATTATCGGCTCGGGGGCTGACGCAACAGCGGCCATGAGCAACTCCCGCGTGGCGATTGGCTATGGCGCCTCTAGCCCGGCTGATAATAACTATATTTTCGGCAACGGCTCGGTGACCTCCATCGGTGGCTATACCGGCTGGACTTATCCGTCTGACCGTCGCCTCAAACACGATATTCAGCCGCTGCTGTTGAGTGCTGACTTTATTAAGTCGCTCCGTCCGGTGTCTTTCCGCGCGTTGGCTAACCCGGTGCCGGTTCGCTATGGCTTTATTGCTCAGGAGGTTCTGGCCGCGCTGGGCGGGCTTGATTCCAATCTGGTGCAGGGCAGTGGCGATCTCCAGACGCGTGACTATTATTCTCTGACCATGAATATGCTGGTGGCACCAGTTGTGAATACCATTCAGGCCGGCCAAAAACAGCTGGAACAGGAACAACTACTGACACGCAATTTGGTCAAGATACGTCATGAAGCCGAACAGGTTAGCAACAAGGCAGATGGGCTACTCGCGCAAGCGGCGGCCCTACTCGACAAAGAGAATATGCCTAAGGCTGGTGAACATGACTAATCGTCATCTGCATATCAATCGCCGCAGGGTAGCTGGTTTCTCCTTGCTGGAAATGACGCTTGGCTTGGCGGTTGCCGGCATTACACTCGGCGGTCTGTGGCAGGTAATGGGAACCGTGAGCGCTACGCAAGGCGTGAATGGTGTTGCCAGTGAGGCGCAGATTGTGGCTATCGCCGCGCAGTCATACATCAATGAAGAAAAAAGCAGTATTTTAGCGCTTGGCAGTCTTTCAACACTTAATAGCGTCACCTGCATCAAGGTGACAGATGCAGACAGCTGCGCTACGGCACTGGATAGCCTGCAGGCCAAAGGGTATCTCCCGGCCGGTTTTAATAACCAGAACGCTTACGGCCAGAGCTACAAATTTTATGTGCGCCGCGAAGATGGCGGCACACTGGCGAGTGTTGATGATTCTGATCGGCTGAATGGCCTCGTGCTCAGTACGGGTGGTATTGAAATCAGCGATAAGGCAGGCGGGCAGATATCATCGGCCATCGGTGCCGCTGGTGGTTTTATTTATGATGCGGATGATGGCGACCCGGCAGGTACGTCAGGGACTAATGATGCAACAACCATTCGCGGTACTGCAGGCGGCTGGTCAGTTGACTTAACCGCCGCTGGGTGGACGGTCATTGGCAATGATGCACAGCAAGGCCATATCGCTGTTCTCACTTCCATTATACCGAGTACTGCCAGCGGTGCTGCGGTTGCCGCTGCAGCCACGGCTACCGCCACAGCCACAATCGGTGCGACGACACTTGATGAGCTGACCGATGCCATTACCAACCATCCCAATCTACATGTTCTGGTTGGTGATGCGGCGGGTCAAGCCGCTGATACCAGCCGCTGCTGTAATGGTACGGTGGTGGGGGTGCAGGCGGCAAAGAGCAATAACGACATATCCTATTATACCGCATTTGGTGCGCAGGCGGCCTACAACCAGAACGCCGCGGGTCAGAATGTTATATTTGGTGCGCAGTCTGGGTATTCGACAACAGCAAGCGGCGGCTATGTAACATTCGGGTCTCGTGCCAGCTATTCTACAATCAGCGATCTGGCTAACTCGTTTGGCGCTGGTGCCGGTGAGTATGATTCTTCGCCCGTATATGGCTACAATAACTCTGTCGGTTATCAGGCGCACCGATATATTGCTGAAAAGAATAACGTCGGTATCGGCTATAAGGCGGCCTATGTCGGATTCTATAATGAACTAGCTGTTGGTGCGTTTACCAGTAACAACAGCGGCAACGCTTTGACCACCACTGGCGGTGGCGGCAATGTGTATATCGGCTTTGAATCCGGTTATCAGCGTGCGGATGGTCCAACCGCCAATACCTTCATTGGTGCCCGAACGGCATATTCATTCCAGGATGGTTATGCCACGGCTGTCGGTTATGGCGCATTGCAGAACGCGACGACGGCAGCAGGCTCTACGGCTTTGGGCTATTTATCCATGGGGCAGGGGGTTGCCACGGGCGATAACAATACGGCTGCTGGTGCCTATTCGCTTTATTCAGTAACCTCAGGTGCCGATAACAGCGCAGCTGGTTATCAGGCCCTGTATAATATGCAAACCGGTAGTGGTGAGGTTGGTATTGGCTATCAGGCGGGGTATGCGTCTACCGCCGATAATGAAAGTGTCGCCGTGGGCTATCAGGCCCTGCGCAACAGCAATGCACTGCGTAACACCGGCGTGGGCTATCAGGCGCTGTATACCAATTCGGCTGGCGTTGATAATGTGGCGTATGGCTACAAGGCTGCTTATGCGGTGGCAGGCAGCAATAATACAGCGATCGGCTATCTTGCTCTTTCAACCAATACAGCTTCGAACAACACCGCGATTGGCCGTGAGGCGCTGGGTTATAATCAGAGTGGTACGGGTAATACTGCTATCGGGACATTGGCGCAGTCGGCTGTCAGCAGCTCCAGCGCGGTCAGCAACAACACAGCTTTTGGCTATAAAGCCCTGGCGGCAAATACCGGGCAGGATAACACGGCAATTGGCTACCAGTCATTGCTGCTCAACAATTCCGGCAGTTATAATACAGCGGTTGGCGTCAGCACATTGGCGGCTATCACCACAGGCACACATAATACTGCGATTGGCTATAAAGCACTGACGGCAGCAAATAATACTGGAGCTGGCCGCAATGTAGCCATTGGCGCGGGCGCGGGTGAAAGCCTGACCACGGGCACCGACAATGTCTTGATCGGCTATAATGCCGGTAAAGATAACGGCACGATCAGCACGGACGTAACGGCGGCGTTGACGACCGGCAGCCAGAATACATTGATTGGTTATCAAGCCAGCGTCACGTCTTCAAATGCGACCAACCGTACCGCCATTGGTTATCAGGCGGTGGCGACGTCAGATAATCAGGTCATGTTCGGCGGGCGGGCGGCGCCTACTACGATTAGTGGTAAGGTCGATTGGTCAACCTATTCAGATGCGCGCCTTAAAACGGATATTCAGGATACAGACCTCGGGCTTGATTTCATCCTCAAGCTGCGTCCTGTCCGTTACCGACTGATTGAAGGTAATCAGCGCCTTGATTATGGCTTTATCGCGCAGGAAGTGGCGGATCTAGTGGGTAACCGGCCCTTGACCATGGTCTATCATGAAACCGATGGCGAGCAGATCTATCGCCTCTCCGTTACCGAGATGCTTGCGCCGACTGTCAAAGGCTTGCAAGAGCAGATCAAGCAGCGCGACGCCCTGCAACAGCGGCAGGCTGAGTTGCAGACGCAGCTGCAACAGGCGCAGCTGCGGGCGACCGAGCTTGAAAAGAATGCGGCGCAGCTGGTGAGGGATATCAAGTTGGCCCAGCAGGAAAAGCAGCAGCTTGAGCGTCTACAACAGCGGCAGGAGAAGTCGCGATGAAACCTGACTTCAACAGAACCGGCTTTTCCCTGACCGAGATGGCCTTGGCACTGGCGGTGTCGGGCGTCATGCTCGGCGGTGTCTGGCAGCTTGTAGGCATAACAACCGCAAGCCGTGATGCACAGATTGCGGTGACGCAAGCGCAGGCCGTAGCAGTAGCGGCGCAGAATTACATTAATAACAACAAATCAGATATCCTTGGGCTTGCTGACCTGGCTACGCTTGGCAGTGTGACCTGTCTTAAGGTGACGGATGCGGACAGCTGTGCAACGGCCTTAAGCAGTTTGCAAGCCAAAGGCTTTTTGCCGTCCGGCTTTGTGAACCAGAATAATTTTGGCCAGTCTTATGTTGTCTATGTGCGGCGCGAGGATGATGGCACTATTGGTGCAGCAGATGCAGATGACCGGATCGTAGGCCTGGTTCTGACGACAGGTGGCATCGAGATTGCCGATAAAACCGGCCGGCAGATTGTTGGCATGCTCGGCGCGGGTGCCGGCTTTATTTATGACGGTGATGATATCGACGCAGTCGGCAATTCACCCGGTTCTGCCAGTGCAACCGCTGTTCGTGGTGCTGGGGGGGGCTGGTCTATTGATCTCACCCAAACGGGGTGGTCCAGCATAGGCAGCGCGGCGCAGCAGGGCCATATTGCCATGCTAACCAACCTTATCCCTGCGCGCGGGGGCAGTCTTGCGGCTAGCACTGGCTCAACCGGCGGTTCAACGATCGTGACTGCACTGGATGGCATGAATGATGCCATCACGGATTATGCCAATTTATCCATGTATATGGGTGATGGTGCCGGCACAGCTGCGAGTGTGACGCTGGGCGCGCAAAAAAATACCGCGCTTGGCTATCATGCAATGGCTGCCATCACTACAGGCAATAACAATACGGCGATGGGAGCGTATGCCCTGACCGCGCTGACAACCGGCAGCGATAATACCGCCATGGGAGCGTATGCCCTGACCGCGCTACAAACCGGTAGCGGCAATACCGCCATGGGTACTTATGCGCTGGCCAACAGTTTGACGAGCTATAATACAGCCCTGGGTCAGGAAGCGGCGCGCTACAATACCGGTACCGGCATTACAGCGGTGGGCTATCGGGCTCTGCTGAATAATACGGCCGATTACACTGTTGGTGTTGGTGCGGAAGTTCTAAAAGATAATACTGGCCTAGGTAATACGGCTGTCGGCAGCTACGCACTGACCGCTAACCAGACGGGCAACTATAATGTTGCCGTTGGCCATAATGCATTGGTAACGGCCACTGCAGCTGATTACAACGTCGCGATTGGCGCAGAGGCTATGTATTATACAACGGGCAGCTACAATGTCGCCGTTGGGTATCAAGCCGGGCGCAGCATAACGTCAGGCACATATAATACAGTATTTGGTTATCAGGCCTACGGTTTTGGTGCGTGGCCTACGGGGACGGGTAATTTTGCAGCCGGTAGTTATGCCCTGCAGGGTGAGACAACGGGCGATTATAATGTCGCGATCGGCCATCAGGCTCTTTACACGCAAACGGGCGTAACCGGCACTGTCGCATTTGGATATAAGGCGCTCTATTCAAATCTGGCCCCTTATAACGTTGCGCTCGGTTATCAGGCGCTGATGAGCAATTCGGCCGGTCAATATAATGTGGCGGGCGGCAGTGGCTCACTAACAAATGGTGATAGCAGCTATAATACAGCCTTGGGGTACAACACGCTCAATGCGTCTAATGGCGGATCTAACACTGCAGTTGGCTATAATGCACTGGTGGTCAATACGGCGGCCGAAAATGTGGCTGTGGGTTATACCGCGCTTGATAGTAATACGAGTGGTACCGCCAATACGGCAGTTGGCACCAATGCGCTCACTGCAATTACCACGGTGAACTACAATACAGCAGCCGGCTATAATGCACTGGCGGCCAATACGGCGGCCGAAAATGTGGCTGTGGGCTCAACCGCGCTTGATAGTAATACGAGTGGCACCGCTAATACCGCAGTTGGCGCAAACGCGCTGACAGCTGTTACCACAACCAGCAGCAATACAGCTGTTGGCTATAATGCGCTCACAGCGACGACAGGCACCGGTAATACAGCAGTAGGCTCTACCAGCGGCAACGCTGTGAGTACGGGTAGCGGTAATACGCTGATTGGGTATAAGGCCGGTGCCACTAATGGTACACTCAATTCAGTTGCTACAACGGCAATTACAACGGGCAGCAACAATACCTTGATTGGCTACTTGGCGAGTGTGGGCGATGCTGCGTCGAACAATTCTGTTGTGATTGGTGCCAGCGCAGCCACGGCCACAACCAATACAATTTATATTGGCAATGGTAGCGGCAGCAAGATTGGCGGCGCTGTTGCCTGGTCCAATTACTCTGATCGTCGCTTGAAAAAAGACATTGAGGATTCAGATCTGGGTCTTGATTTCATCATGGCGCTCAAGCCGGTGCAGTTTCATCTCAATGACGGCAACAATCGTTGGGATTTTGGCTTTATCGCGCAGGATGTGCAGAAGGCTTTGGCTGGTCGTCAGACCAATATTGTATTCCAGCAGGCCGGCATGTACCGGATGACAAGTGGCGAGCTGATTGCCCCGGCGATTAAAGCCATGCAGCAACAGCAGACGACCTATGTGGCGCTTGAAACGAGCGTGGCCGATCTGGAACGTGAGCTGAGCAAACTGAACCAGAAGCTGGATGCGGGTGAGAAATTGCAGCAGGATTTACTCGCCAAGCTGCAACAGCTTAAAGATAGCAACGCATCGCTGCGTACGCAGCTGGGCGCAGCAGCAAAGTAATAATTTTCAAGATAAGGCGGCTTATTGGTAGGCGGTAGCAATCACCACCCAGCCATCAGGCCAGCTGGTGATGTTGGTGGCTCCGGCGACTGCGTCAACCGGCAGCGTATAAGCCGCCGGGCGCGATACCGCACCACTCGCGGTCAGGCCGTAGTTCCATGTCGTATAAGCTGTAGCAATCTGGTAATCCTCCAGCGCACCGGCAATCTGCGCTGGGCTGAAGCCGCCCACATTCGTTGTGCTGGCGTAATAGGTGACAACCACATGATCGGTTGAGTTGATGTAGTAGTTCCAGTTGACCAGATTGCTGGCGGTATTGATGAAGCTTGGTACATAAGCGCTGCTAACCGCAAAAGGGCCGACCTGGCTTGCCACATTATCCTTGGCATTGGCGGCGCAGGAGGCGGGGGTATCTGTGCAATAGCGCACGAGGGCCTCATGCAGCTGCACCATATTACCGGCTACCGCCTGAATCATGTTGCGATCACCAAAATTGGGCGTGTTG